>ERZ794982.23-NODE-23-length-154575-cov-50.207319_pt1 | contig 154575 bp, 162 predicted proteins | sample MGYA00433071_ERZ794982 | MGnify/ENA primary metagenome ERZ794982 (study PRJEB30140, sample SAMN00862574) | bioreactor metagenome | study: EMG produced TPA metagenomics assembly of the Bioreactor inoculated with sediment Metagenome (bioreactor metagenome)...
TGCTGGTGTCATTGGTTCTGCTGTTGCCGCTGGTGTACTTTTATCAATTTTTTAATTAAATAAACAATAGGAAATATAAATATGTCTGAAATTAAAGACTCGCTTGGTTTACAGAACGTTAAAACCGTATACAGAAACTTAGATATAGATACATTAATTGAACACGCCATACAAAATGAAGGGGCAAAAGTCTCTTCAACAGGTGCTTTAATGATAGATACTGGAATTTTTACGGGAAGAAGTCCAAAAGATAAGTTTTTTGTTAATCAAGATCCTTCCAATAAACATATCTCTTGGGGAGATGTCAATCGTGCCGTTGAGCCAAAAGTTTATGAAGAATTAGAAGCGACTGCAAAACAACAATTAAGTAATAAAGATATCTATATTACAGATGTATATTGCGGTGCCAGTTTAGATTCAAGAAGAAGTATTCGATTTATTACAGAAGTAGCTTGGCAAGCCAACTTCATTCAAAATATGTTTATTCTTCCAACCAAAGAAGAATTAGCAACATTTAAGCCCGATTTTACTGTTTATAATGCGTGTAAAACCATTGATAAATCCTATGTCAGTCATGGTTTACACTCTGAAGTATTTGTCGTATTCAATGTAGAAAAAAACACGTCAATCATTGGTGGAACTTGGTATGCAGGAGAAATGAAAAAAGGAATTTTTTCAATGATGAACTACTGGCTTCCTTTAGAAGGTAAACTTTCAATGCACTGTTCTGCTAACATTGGCAAAGATGGTGACACTGCATTGTTCTTTGGGCTTTCAGGAACGGGTAAAACCACACTTTCAACAGACCCAAACAGAGCCTTAATTGGTGATGATGAACACGGTTGGGATGACAAAGGTATTTTTAACTTTGAGGGAGGTTGTTATGCAAAAGTAATCAACTTAGACCAATCAAGTGAACCCGAAATTTTTGGTGCCATTAAAAAAGGGGCTATTTTAGAAAATGTGGTTGCCAATGAGTTAGGAGAAGTTGATTTCACAGATGGAAGCAAAACAGAAAATACTCGTGTATCATATCCAATTGACCATATTGAAAATCATACACCTGATATGACAGGAAATCATCCTAAAAATATTATTTTCTTAAGTGCTGATGCCTTTGGAGTTTTACCTCCTGTCTCAAAATTGACCAAAGAACAAGCCATGTACTATTTCTTAAGTGGCTATACCGCAAAAGTAGCGGGAACAGAAAGAGGTATTACTGAGCCTGTTGCAACATTTAGCTCATGCTTTGGTGAAGCTTTTTTACCTCTTCATCCAACCATTTATGCTGATTTGTTGGGACAAAAAATTGATAAACACCAAGTCAATGTTTACTTAGTCAATACCGGATGGACAGGCGGTCCTTATGGTGTAGGAAAACGAATGAGTATCAAAAATACACGAGCGTGCATCAATGCCATTTTAGATGGTTCAATTAACAATTCAGAGTTTGAAACTCTGCCTTATTTTAATTTAGCCATGCCAAAAACATTAGCTGGGGTTGATACCAATGTTCTAAACCCAAGAAACACATGGGAAAATAAAGCAGCTTATGATGAAAATGCTCAGAAATTAGCAAAAATGTATATTGAAAACTTTAAAAAATACTTAACGCTAGAAAGTGAATTTGACTTTACAGCAGCAGGTCCACAACTTTAAAAGACAAAAAAAGGAGAAGAACAATCGTTCTTCTCCTTTTTTTACGATTCAATTAAAAGCATTTATCCTTCAATTTGTATCTCTTCAATAATTTCTAAGCCAAATCCATTTAAACCAATAAAAGAGTGTTTACCTCCACTTGAAAGCAATTTAATTTTTTTAATATTTAATGTATTTAAAATTTGAGCCCCAATTCCATAATCTTTTTGCGACTCTTTATGGCTCATTGATTCATTTAAAAAAATCAAAACACCCCCTTTTGCTTGCATAAAATTGATGGTTTTAAGCATGGAATTAAGTTTTTCATTATTTAAAAACAACTCAATATCGGGAATAATGGTATGGAATTTAATATGCGTTGTTTCACACAGTTCATTAAAAAGAATCACCGTATGAACATTACCTAAATGGTCTTTAAACTCTTTTTTTAAACATTGGGTATTAAAAAAGGCAAATGGTTCGCTGCTGATCTCTTCAACTAATGTTTCATGAGAAAGTCGATATTCCACCAAATCTGAGATAAAAATTTGTTTTAAATTATGTTTATGTGCAAAAATGTCCAAATCGTCTCTTCGTGCCATGGTTCCATCTTCTTTCATTATTTCACAAATAACGGCTTCCCCATTAAGTCCTGCAAGTTTACATAAATCCACTGAACCTTCGGTATGCCCTGTTCGAACCAATACACCACCATCTTTTGCAATCAAAGGGAAAATATGCCCTGGCTTAACCAACTCTTCGGCTTTAGAAATGGGATTGGCCAATATTTTAATCGTATCATCTCTTTCCCCTGCACTAATTCCTGTTGTTGCTGTTGCGGCATCAACAGAAACAGTAAAAGCCGTTTCATAGGAAGAAGTATTCGAAGAGACCATAGGATAAAGTTCAAGTTTTCTGGCAGTTGCCGTTGTAACAGAGACACAAATTAAACCTTTAGCATGAGTCGCCATAAAATTTACTTTTTGTGGAGTACTTAAAGGTGCTGCATAGACTAAATCACCTTCATTTTCTCTGTCTTCATCATCCAGCATAATAACCATATTGCCTTTTTGAATCTCTTCTATTGCTTCTTTTACTCGTTGTATTGCTGTCATTCATTATCTCTTTTTCTGTTTTATTTATAACTTTATTATAGCAGAAATTTCAAAAATTCTTCTAAAAGGACTTGACATTAAAATAATTTTTTACTATAATTTCACCACTTAAAACGTTGGGGTATCGCCAAGTGGTAAGGCAACGGTTTTTGGTACCGTCATTCGCAGGTTCGAATCCTGCTACCCCATCCACTTTTAATAACAAGACGCGGAATAGAGCAGTCCGGTAGCTCGTCGGGCTCATAACCCGAAGGTCATAGGTTCAAATCCTATTTCCGCAACCAATTAGATATGTGTGTCTTATGTCAAGGTAGCTCAGCTGGCTAGAGCGCTGGTCTCATAAGCCGGAGGTCGAGAGTTCAAGTCTCTCTCTTGACACCATATTTCTTCAATGTTTTGCATTTCATTGTTTAACATTCTAAAAGTCTTGTTGCTGGTGTAGCTCAGTTGGCTAGAGCAGCTGATTTGTAATCAGCAGGTCGGGGGTTCAAATCCCTTCACCAGCTCCATCACATGACGCGGAATAGAGCAGTCCGGTAGCTCGTCGGGCTCATAACCCGAAGGTCATAGGTTCAAATCCTATTTCCGCAACCAAAAAATAACAAAATGGCACCATACAAATTCACAAGCGAACGATAATCTAATCTCCTAAATTATATACTTGAAATACATTTGAATATTCTTTTAAAAGTGCCATTTTATTTTATTTTCATTATAATATCGTTTTTATAAGCAAGGACAAGAATGACCACTCAAGAGATACAACAGTTTAAAGAAACGATTCAAGAGAGTATTTTGCCTCATATTATTCATATGAATGAACAACAAATTACCAACATTGTACGAAGTACTCCTAACATTTCTGATGCGTTTAAAAATATGCTTTTGGAGCAGTTATTTATACTCAAAGAAAAACAAAAAAAGAGTCCGATTAAATAGGACTTTTAATTATTCTGTCGCTTTATGAACGGCTTCTTTAGTTGATTCCCAAGCTTTTGAAGTGCCCTCTTTGGTTGCTTCCCAGTTTTTTGACGTGTCTTCTTTGACCCCTTCTAATGTTTTACTGCACCCTGAAAAAAATAAGCATGCCAGCAATGTAAGTGAAAATAAACTGAATAATGTTTTCATAGTAACTCCTCAAAATTATTTCACAATTTTATAATAATTCGTCCAAATAAAGAATAAAATAATGATGCTATATAAATTTATAAAAAAACAATCATATACGTTATAATTTAATTATATGTTAAGAAATAATGCTTTATAATCCCGTCCACACAAAATATTACCGTGTGTTGTTGGGGTATCGCCAAGTGGTAAGGCAACGGTTTTTGGTACCGTCATTCGCAGGTTCGAATCCTGCTACCCCATCCATAAATATTCAGCTGGTGAGGTTGGAGAGTGGTCAAATCCTGCGGACTGTAAATCCGCCGCCTTAGGCTTCGAAGGTTCAAATCCTTCTCTCACCACCATGTGGCTCGGTAGCTCAGTCGGTAGAGCAAAGGACTGAAAATCCTTGTGTCGACAGTTCGATTCTGTCTCGCGCCACCATTTTTATTATTAAAATTAATATGCGGGAGTAGCTCAGGGGTAGAGCATAACCTTGCCAAGGTTAGGGTCGCGAGTTCGAATCTCGTCTCCCGCTCCATTAATTTTATACTCTTTTACTAACAAAGTGCGAGTGTGGCGGAACTGGTAGACGCGCGGGACTTAAAATCCCGTTCCCGTTTGGGAGTGTGAGTTCGATTCTCACCATTCGCACCACTTTGATTATCCATTTCTTACAACTTTATGTTATACTTTTTAAATGGAAATTACCAATAATAATCTGCTTAATATTCTTTTACCCAATGATAATAAAGTCATTAAAGAGGCATTAAAACAAGCCGATTTAAACCAGCTGGCTGATTCTTCAAAAAATCGTTCCGTTCAACATATATTAGCCAATTTTTTTAATGACCTTACACAAGGAACAAAATCGAATGAAACCATTGTAAACTTACTTAAAAATGCCAACATTTTTAAAGAACTGACCCCTTTTTCTAAAGAGATACAATCTCTTTCAGAGTTGATTAAGAATGAACCTAAACTCAACACATTTCAATCAAAACTGGATAATTTTATGCTTAATATTACTCAGTTAGATGAAAACAATTTAAAAACGCAAATCAATAATTCGGGTATTTTTTTAGAATCAAAACTAAACACTGCATTAGGCAACTTATCGCAAACCATTACCTCTACGCTTTTAGAACTCAAACAAGCCTTACTTAATACTCCCAATGTCGATTCAAGCAATGCCCTTAAACTGATTGATTCCATTTTAAGCCAAGCCAATAGTTCAAACCCAACAAAAATGTTTGTTGAACTCAAAGAGCTATTAACAACGCTAAAAAACATGATGGCAAATCTTGAAATACCCAATAATCAAACAAATAACATCGTACAAAGCATTCAAAAATTAGAAACTCTTTTTAATAAAGAAATCCTCAATAATCCATCGTTAATCAATGCTTCAAATCAGAATATTAAACCCGAAGTTGCCAATGAGCTTAAATCAATTTTTTCACAACTGCAAACGTATTTCAATGCAACCAATACTCAAGCCAACAAAGAGTTAACTGCTCTTTTAGACAAATTAATTCAAACTCAAAATATGGCACAAAATCCCAATTTTATCCATGACAGTAAAATGCTTCTTACCGAACTGAAGCAACTTCCACAAATGCAAGCTGCTATGGCGTATAACTTACAAAGTAATCACGTTACCGTGTTGACAACACAACTTGAAAATATTATCAATAAACTCTCTTTTGAACAAGCTCAAACACTTAATACCCCAACAATTAAAAACACTCCTTTACTGCCTATGGATGTTGCTCAAAACGTTAAAAATATTTTAAATGAGTTGCAAAAAGCATTGTCAACTTTTAGTTCCACACATACAAATACCGCTTCGTTAATGCAACAAATCGATCAAATTCTTTTGCCACAAAATTTTTCATCTCCACAAACACTTTTAAACAATTTGCAGCAACTGCTGACCCAACTGCATACGACTGAACCCTTTGGAAGTGCATTAAACAACAGTGCCCAAACCAAAGAGTTGATTAATATTATCAATCGTTTTGAAACAATTGTTACCAAAGAGGTTCTAAATAATCCTTTGTTTAATGCCCCACAAAATATCCCAAATCTTTTAAAAGAAGATATCTCCCATGACATGAAAGCCGTACTCTTACAGCTACAAAAAGAGGTGAGTTCTGGTGTACAAACTCAAAACACTCAAGAGATGCTAAAAACCATTGACAGACTTCTTGTTCAAATCGATTACAATCAACTTCTTAGTTTAACCTCCCATACCAATACACTTTATTTGCCTTTTTTATGGGATTTACTCGAAGAAGGTACTATCAGTACAGCAAAAACAAATAAAGAGAAGTTTTATTGTCAAATTAATTTAAAACTTAAAGAGCATGGAAAACTTGATTTACTGGTTGCTGTGTACGATGACAATATTGAAATTACGATGTACGCACAACAAGAAGCTTTTAAAAAACAGTTACAATCTAACTTATCCCTGTTAAGAAAAAACCTAAGTTCAGTGGGATTAACTCCTCTTAGTATTCAATTGTATGATTTAAAAGAATCCAACGAACATCCTAAGGCAAAAGAAGAGTTTTCTTTTGTCAATGAATATGCCAAAGATCTTGATTTTGGAATTAATATAAGGGTATAAATGGATTATAAAGACGAAAACATTATCCCTAAAGCCGTGGCTTTAAAATATGACCAAACCGTCGATAATGCACCAAAAGTTACAGCAACAGGCAAAGGAGATATTGCCAAAAATATTATTAAAATTGCTCAAGAAAATGATATTCCCATTAAAAAAGATGAAGATTTAATTGAACTGTTAAGTCAAATTGACATTGACAAAGAGATTCCCCCTGCCATGTATAAAGCTGTTGCAGAAATTTTTACTTTTATTTACGCCATGACCAAAAAAGAGCCTTAAGAATAGTTATACTATAATCTCTTTTAAAAATGGGGTTTGTATAAATTGAGTGATGTAATTAATGCAAAGAAAAATATATTTGATAATACGTATGTTCTTTTTGCTTTATTTGTTGTAGTCATTGTTGTCAATCTTATCTCTTCTGTTTATTTTATTAACATTATGCTTTTGGGTGTTGCTTTTTCAGCGTATACGCGATGTTTAAAAACACAAAACTACTACCCTATGGTGTACGTTGTTTTATCCATTTTATTTATAGAACTCAATAATGGCTTTAAACCTTTTAGTATTTTACTTCTGGGTTCATTTATTTACGTCTATTTAATTCCTTTTTTAACCCGCGTAATGGTTATTGATTCGTTAAGCGATTTGTTGCAGATTGTTTTGTTGTATATTGGTATTTTACTCATTTGGTCTATTACCAATGATACCAATTTTACTCTTATCAAGATTTTATTTTTGAATCTTATTTTAGATATTATACTTATTGGATTGGCCCCTTGAAACGACTTAATTTTATTGTTCTTTTTATTGTTGCCATTGTTGTCTTGTTGCTTTGGCGTGTCTATTTCTTAAGCATTAAATCCAACACATACTATGAAGAACTCTCTAAACAAAACTATATCAAGCGTATTTACGAAGCCCCTTCAAGAGGGATTATTCAAGATCGAAATGGCATTGCCTTAGCCATAAACAATCTGGGGTTTTCTCTCAATGTAAAACCTCATTTACGTTCCTATAAAAATCGTAATATTTTAGATGAATTGTGTGAAACCATTGCGTTGCATTTTCCTCAATTTACCAAAGAAGAATTAATCAAAAAATACTTAAATTTGGATTCTCCTTATCGACACACCTATGTTAAACTCATTGATTATATTCCTTATGATACTTTTTTTAATAAATATACACTGTTTAATTCAATGGATAATCTTAAAGTAGAATCTGCCGTTAAACGCTATTATCCTTATAAACATGTGGCATCGCATATTATTGGTTATGTGGGAAAAGCCTCTAAAGAGGATATCGAAGAGAATTTAGTTTCGCGATACAGTGGCATAATTGGTAAAAATGGACTTGAAAAATTTTACAATCAAAGACTTCAAGGCGAATTGGGTTATAAAGATGTCAAAGTCAATGCTTTAAATAAATATTTAGAAGTATTGGATGAAAAAGAGGTTTCTACGGACAATAATATTAAGACCACCATTGATATTAAATTGCAAGAGTATATTCACGAAATTTTTGGTGACCAAAGTGGTGCAGTCATTGTAATGGATGTTAATAATGGAGAACTTTTAGCGGCTGGAAGTTTTCCTGAGTTTGATAACAATATTTTTGTCAACGGAATCACACATAAAGAGTGGGAAGCCTTAAGAAACGATTTCAATCACCCTTTTACCAATAAAATAATCAGTGGATTATATCCTCCGGGTTCTGTTTGGAAAATGGGCATTGCCTTGTCTTTTTTAGAAAATAATATTGATTCAAATTTTTCAGTCTATTGTACTGCGGAGATGCCTTTAGGTGGAAGAAATTTCCGATGCTGGAAACCCGAAGGACATGGACGTGTTAATTTTAGAAAAGCCATTCGAGAAAGTTGCGATGACTTCTTTTATAAAGGAAGTTTAAAAGTTGATATTGACCAAATGCAAACGACCATGGAGAAGTTTGGGTTTGGTCAAAAAACAGGGGTGGACCAAGTCAATGAATTTATTGGAGTTAATCCCAATCGAGATTGGAAAAAAGAGAAGTTTAAAAAAGCATGGTATACCGGAGAAACGGTTATCTCTTCAATTGGACAAGGGTATGTTTTGGTCACACCCATGCAAGTTGCTCGATATACGGCTTTTTTAGCCACAGGAAAACTTCCACGTCCGCATTTTTATGAAAAGAATTATAAAGAACCTCAAGATATAGAGATTAATGCCCAACATCTTAAACTTATTCAAGCAGGCATGTATGATGTCGCCAATGAAGAAGGTGGTACGGCAAAATGGCATTTAAAAAGCAGCAAAGTAACCTTAGCAAGTAAAACAGGTACGGCACAAGTTGTCAGTATTCCACAATCTGAGAAAGTAAGAATGAAAGAGCATGAGCTGGAGTATTATCACCGTTCGCACGCTTGGCTTACAAGTTATGGACCGTATGAAAATCCTCAATATGCAGTAACGGTTATTGTAGAACATGGTGGACATGGGGGAAGTGCAGGAGGAGTTATTACCTCTAAAATTTTTAATAAACTGCTTGAACTGGGATACATTGAAAAGAAAAAGTAGTTTAATTATTATTGTGGTATCATTCAAACATTATTATTTAGGGATATTATATTGAGAATATTTATAGTTTTGGTGCTGTTTTTTACTGCTTCACTCTTTGCAGCTGATGCTCCTATGATTAATCTTTCTGTGGCAGCAGTTGATCAACCTGCTCAGTTTGTTCGAACCATTAATATCGCCCTACTTTTAGCACTCCTTGCCTTAGCCCCTACTTTACTTTTAATGGTAACAAGTTTTACCCGTTTTGTTATTGTATTTTCGCTTCTAAGACAAGCCATGGGACTTCAACAAACACCTCCGAGTCAAGTGATTATCTCATTGGCATTAATTATGACTATTTTTATTATGGAACCTTATGGAAAAGCTTCTTGGGAGACTGCGGTTAAACCATATATGGAAGAAAAAATTGGCTATGAAGAAGCCTTAGAAAAAGGGGTAAAACCCTTCAAAGAGTTTATGATAAAAAATACTCGAGAATCCGATTTGGCTCTGTTTTATCGTATAAAGAATATGGAAAATCCACAAAATATTGATGATGTTCCTCTGACTTTATTGATGCCTTCTTTTATTGTTTCAGAACTCAGAACTGCTTTTGAAATAGGCTTTTTAATCTTTTTACCCTTTTTAGTTATTGACATTATTGTCGCTTCAATTCTAATGAGTTTAGGGATGATGATGTTACCGCCTGTTATGATATCACTGCCCATTAAAATCATCTTTTTTATTGTCATTGATGGTTGGCATTTAATCATTGGGAATCTGGCACAATCCTTTAAAGTATAACCCTACTCAATACTTATTTTTACAATTTATATAAAAGTGCCACTTCATCACAGACGGGAAAATGTTTACATCGAATACAATCTGCCCAGATTTTGTGTTCGGGGATACTCTCTTTTGAAATCACTTGAAATCCAATACCTTCAAAGAAATCTTTTTGATACGTTAAAGATAAAACTTCTTTAACTTCTAAAAAAGCACCCTCTTCTAAACATTTCTTAACCAAGGTTTTTCCTAATCCCAAACCACGATACTTTTCAGATACCACCAAACTTCGTATTTCAGCTAAATTAACGCTGTGAATATGTAAAGCACAGAAACCTGCGAGTTTACCATCGACTTCCACAGCAGTGTATGAACGAATCGTTGTTGCCATTTCATCGCTGGTTCGTAACAAAATAATGCCTTTATCCACTTCAGATTTAACCAACTCTTGCATTAAAACAATATCACCCAATTTAGGTTTAAAAAAGTTAATGTCCATACAAATACTCCGAAATCGTTTGTTCTAAATCTTGCATTCCTTTTTTCTTTAAATTGGAAATAAAAATGCCATTGGGATTTTCACGTTTAAGTTTCGCCAAATCATTTTGCTTGAGCTTGTCAATTTTAGTAAAAGCATTGATGATGAGTTGATCTCCCCGTTTAATGCTTTTAAGAAATTCATCCACATTTTGGTCAATCTCCAATTGGGGATGTCTGGCATCAATTAAATGAATAAAAATCTGCAAACAGGCTCTTTTTTGTAAATAACCTGTTAAATTTTTGTTCCAATCTTCTTTTAATGATTTCGATACTTTAGCATAACCAAACCCAGGTAAATCTACAAAACGGGCATATAAATGAGGATTTTCGGGGTCTTGTTCATTTTTAAATTTGATATTAAAAAAATTAATGAGTTGCGTTTTCCCTGGTGTTGATGACGATTTTGCCAAACCTTTTCGATGGGTCAAGGTATTAAGTAATGAGCTTTTTCCTACATTACTTCGACCTAAAAATGCAACTTCTGCCACATCAGGGCTGGGTGAATCAGAAATGCTTTGTGCCGATTGCATAAATGAAGCATCAATTATTCTCATTGGTTTGGCCCTCTTTATTGGTATTAGGTTCTGGATCACTTTTTTGTTTATCACTGCTTTCAATATTTAAAATAAATCGAACAGGCTTTTCTTTGCTCCCTTTTACGGTTGCATTTCCTGTTTGTTGATCAATAAAAATATTTTCACCAATAAGCGTTTTATCTTCAGTAATATCTTTTAAATATCCGTTTCCAATAATCTCATATTGAAGTTTTTTGGGCAAATAAATGACTTTATCCCCTTTGCCTTCATAGTGTTTTAGTGCGGTAAAAACTTCAAAAGAGACATTGCCTGTGGCAATATATTTAGTCGCTTCTCTTTTTTGATTCTCTTTTGTCGGCGTATTTAAAAAAACTTCAACTTTATTGGCATTAAGAGTATCTTTGATTCGAACCATTTTGACATCACCTGTAAAAATAGCAATGCCTTTACTGTCATTGGATTCAAAATGATTTGAATCTATAATTAATTTATCTTCTTGCGTAGCAAATAAAAAAATAGTTGTGATTAATAAACTGATAATAATTTTCATACGTTTCCTTAATTGGTCTTATTTTGTGCATTCATATTAATTTCAAAATGCGCTTTTTGGGCTTTTAAATAATTGGTTTTATTGTCTAAATATAAATGACTTCCATTTAAAATATCCCCTTTGTAAACTGAGTTAAAGAGTTTTTCATTATAGGCAATCTCTTTTTGAGTATCATAATATAACTCATGCGTTCTTAATGAAAAAATACTCTCTCGGTCATATTTAACATTATCAAAAAAACTGTAAAGTGTCTCTTTTTTCACCATCTTATCGGCACGAATAATATCTTTATAATCATTATTCTCTTTGTCTTTCACTCGTGTTACAATCGTTCCATCATACATTTCATCTCGTGTTTTATATCGAATGGCATTTTGTGCTTCGACAATGCGTAGAACTTCTTCTTCATTGAGGGTATACATTGTGGCATCGGTAAAAGTCACCAAAGGTGTCTCTTGTACCTCTTTCGTAACGATTTTTTTTGTAATTTCACTGAATAACGAAAAAATCGAGACAATAAAAAGAGTCGCTACAAACAATTTTACACCCATGCGTTTAAAAACTCCTCTTCTAAATTGTACTCTTTAAAAATGTATTCTAACATCTCACGAACAGCACCATCTCCGCCATTTTTACTGCAAACAACATTCACCATATTTTTAATATAACTGCTCGCATTTGCAGGAGCAAATGAAAGCCCTGCTTTTTTTAACATTTTATAGTCATTCAAATCATCGCCAATAACGGCCACTTGACTCCAAGACAACTTCTCTTTTTCCAAAATGGATTCTAACACTTCTTCTTTGTTATGTACCCCTTGATACAAGTATTCAATATGTAAATCTTGAACTCTTTTTTCAACAATACTTGAAGTTCTTCCTGTAATAATAGCCGCTTTTTTCCCAAACTGTTTTGTCCACGTTGAAATAGCCAATCCATCTTTTACATCAAAATTTTTAATCTCATCGCCTGAATTGGTATAAATAATTTTTCCATCGGTCAGTGTGCCATCAACATCAAGAACAATCAATTCAATCATAAAATCCCTTTGGTACTAGGTATTCCTAAGGTTTCATTTTTAACCAAAGCTCGTCTAAGAGCCACAGCAAATGCTTTAAACGTGGCTTCAAGAATATGGTGTTTATTTCGTCCTCGATTTTGAATTAAATGACAAGTAATACCTGCATTTAATACCAAAGCATGGAAAAACTCTTCAACCAATTCACAATCAAACTCCCCTACTTTTCCTGTTACATTGACTTCATAAACCAAAAAAGGTCGATTGCTTAAATCCAATTCACAACTTACCGATGCTTCATCCATAACTACCGTAGCATTGCCGTATCGTTCAACAGCAGCAATAGGAAAAATCGCCTTTTTTAAAGCTTGTCCCAATACAATTCCACAATCCTCTACGCTGTGATGATCATCAATATGCAAATCCCCTTGACAAGATAATTCCATATCAATACCACTGTGTTTACTTAAGGCTTCTAACATATGGTCAAAAAAACCAATACCCGTATTAATAACACTTTTGCCCGTTGTATTTAAATTCAATTTACAAACAATGTCGGTCTCTTTTGTTTTTCTGTTTAACTCAATCATTTTTTCTCCATTATTCTGCAATAATCATAGCACCACTTAAACCGTTGCTCTCTCTGAAATCTTTTGCCTCTTCTTCTGACCTAAATCCACTGATCCACACTCGATTAATGGGTTCATGTTCTAAAATACCCTCTTTAATTATCACATCATATTTATCTTCTAAAATAAGCTTAAATTTACGTTGAGTAATTTTAGCCCCTTCATATCGTCTAAAGGCTCCCACTTGAACAAAATATTTGCCCACACTTGCCACTTCTTCTTTTTCTGCTTGTGTGGTTGCCACTTTGGCATGGAATCCTAAAATTGTGATATTGACCCGTGCCGTTCCTTTTTTTACCATATCAATGTCATGTGCAGCTTTATTAGATAAATCAATAATTCGTCCCGATACAAAAGGTCCACGGTCATTGATTCTTACAATGGTAGATTTACCATTATCTAAGTTATCCACTTTTACCATCGTATTCATTGGCAATGTTTTATGCGCTGCTGTTTGGGCATACATATTATAAATTTCGCCATTGGAGGTCTTTTTTGAATGAAAATCAGGACCATACCATGAAGCAATTCCACCTTGAACATCCCCTACTTTGGCTAAAGTTGGATAATACCATTTTCCAAAAACTTGATAGGGTCGCATCGTTGCTCTGTGCATAGCAGGAGAATTTTTTATCTCTTGATTTGGAATCGATTCATACGTTTTATTACTCCAAGAAGAACCCGAAGAGTAGCTTCCTGCGTAAGTATATCTTTTTTGAGAACACCCTGTTAAAAGAAGCAACAGTGCCCCTAGAAGTAAAAATGTGATTTTATTAGTAGTTGAAAACAAGCTTATCTCCAATATTAATTGAACTGTTTTTTAAATTGTTGTCTTTCATCAATTTTTCCAATGCAATGTTATATCGTTGTGAAATGCTGTAAAGCGTATCTCCATTTTTAACATAATAACTTTTTACTTTCGCAGAAGAAACAGTTTGTTGAGTTACTCGTTGATTCTTCTCATTAAGGATAGGGACAATGAGCTTTTGATTCACAGATAGAACATTACTTTTAAGTTGATTAAAATCTTTGATAATGGAATACGCAATTTTATATTTTTTCCCAATTGATGCCAAAGAATCACCTGCTTTAACTTGATAAATCGTAAATCGGTCATTTTTGATTTGATCTTTATTTAAATTAAATCGAGAAAGAGTACTGTAAGGAATATAAATATCGTACTCCTCAACAAAAGGAGGGATAATATACTCTTTGATATGCAAATTAAGTTTTGCTAACTCTTTATAATCCATACCAATGGCACTGGCAACACTTTGCAAATGCATTCCCCCTTTAACTTTAACCGTAGCAATAGAAGTTGTGGTATTGCCCATGTTCAGTAAATGCGCATCATCATTTGAGATAAAACTTTTATTGTTCATCATACCTAAAGCAACGATTTTTCGGATATACTCTCTGGTTTCATTGGGAACATATTGACGTCGTGTTTTATTTTGTACGGAGAGTAATGTATAAATATCAGGCGTTATCCCCCATGTTTTTACCTCTTTATAGACTTGATATAACTCACGAAATCGAACCTTTTTACTCTGATAATTACTGATAATTTGTCGATACCGCGCAATCTCATCTTTTTTGGCTTTTGAACCATTTTGCTCAACATATAAATCAATCGTCGCACGAGTAATTGCCTCTATGACTCTTCCTTCGCCCGAATTATACGCCATAGCAGCAAGATACCACTTTCCAAATTTTTCATGGAGACGTTTTAAATATTTTGTTGCTGCATACGTTGATTTGACAAAATCCATTCGCTCATCAACATACAAATTGTTCTCTAAACCAAATATTTTTCCAGTTTGAGGCATAAATTGCCATAACCCCATCGCTTTGACATGTGATTTTGCATCCAACGTAAAATTGGATTCTGCCATAGCTAAATAGATAAAAGAGGACGGAAGTCCTTCGTTTCTAAGAATATTTTTAATCATAGGAACAAACAGTGTTGCATCGCTTAATTTTTGTTTATAATAATCCGTGCTTCTTAAATATCGACTGTAGGTTTGTTGTAATTCATAATCGGTGATAAAAGAAGGGTCAATGTCTAACTCGTTTAAAATTTGGATATCTCGTTTATCAAAGTTTGAACCAATTAGCGCTGCATGCAAGTGAGCCACTCCAAAAAAGAGGAGAAAAATAAGTTTATACAATGGCATACCTTTCATTTAATTTTACAAATAGTAGGTATTTTAACTAATTAATACTAGAAAACTCTTTAAATAACATTTGAGCATTTTGGGTTGTAATTCTTTGCATCTCTTCTTGTGAAGTTTCAAGCAATAAAGCCATTGTCTCAACTACATATTGGGTGTATAAAGGCTCATTTCGTTCTCCCCTAAAAGGGTGAGGTGTTAAATAAGGAGCATCGGTTTCAACTAAAAGTTTCTCTTGGGGAATTTTGGGCAATACCTGTACAAGTTTTCGGGCATTTTTAAACGTTAATACACCCCCAATACCAAAATAGAAATTGTGCTGTGCTAAACTTAAGAGTTGTTCATCCGCGTTGTAACAGTGCAATACACCACCGACTTCTTTGGCATTGGTATCCACTAAAATTTTTTTGGAATCATTGGACGCATCACGAATATGAACAATCAAAGGTTTTTGATGCCTTTTTGCAAAATCAATTTGAGCAATAAAAACTCTTTTTTGTAACGCTATTTCATCGTGTTTGGCCATTTCATCTTCAGGAAGTCTGTAGTAATCTAAGCCACATTCACCCACGGCGATACATTTGGGATGAGTAACATATTTTTCCATAATGGTTTCATCGTATCCACGCACATCATAAGGGTGAACACCCACTGAAAAAAAGACTTCAGGATATTTTTCAGCAAGCATAATGGCACGCGGTAAGTCGTTTAAATCGGCACCGGGTATTAAAAAAGCTTTAATACCCCCGTTAATAGCATTTTGAATAACCTGGTCAACATCATCTAAATATTTTTCATTATCTAAATGACAGTGTGTATCAATGATAATTTTACAGCCTTTGTTGTGCTAAATCAATAATCTCATTGATTTTTGCAAGGTCTTTACGCTTAATCCAAGCATCTATTCCAAAATTCTTAAAGGCATCATAATCGCTTTCATCATCAATAATCGCAATAGAAATAAAGTCTGAGGCACACGCATCTGCTTTATTTTCTTCATAATCAAAAATGGAGTTAATGTCTAAAATAACAACATTTCCTTCACCACTGTGATTTTGTCCAAAAACCTCTACTGTGTTCTTTGAGTCAATTAAGCTCTTATCAATATCACAAAAAGTAACTATGTTCATTGTTTCCCCAATCGAATTAAAATAATATTGGATAATTGTATCAAAAAAATTCAAAAACTACAAAATATATCGAGCCGTATCTTCATGTTCTGCAATATTTTCTAATTTTTCATACACCAATTCTCTTGAAACCTCGATGGTTTCACCACTTCGTTCATTGGCATCAAAACTGATATCTTCTAATACTTTTTCAATTACCGTATGCAATCGTCTTGCTCCAATGTCTTCTGCTTTACTGTTTGCTGTTACACTTAAGTGAGCAAATGCTTTAATGGCATCATCACTGAAGGTTAATGTCACTCCCTCAACTTTAAGTAAGGCTTGATACTGTTTAAGTAAAGAGTTTTTGGTATTGGTTAAAATTTGGTACAAGGCCTCTTCATCCAAAGGATTTAATTCCACTCGTAAAGGAAATCGTCCTTGCAATTCAGGCAATAAATCACTTGGTTTACTCACATGAAATGCCCCTGCAGCTATAAATAAAATATGGTCCGTTTTAACTTGTCCAAATTTTGTGTTCACGGTACTGCCCTCAACAATGGGAAGTAAATCGCGTTGAACACCTTCTTTACTGGGGTCTTGATTTTGATTACTTTTTCCTGAAGCAATTTTATCAATTTCATCTAAAAAAATAATTCCTCCATCTTGAGCACGTTTAAGTGCTTCAAGTTTGATGGATTCATGGTCAAGAAGTTTTTCACTGGCAACACCGCGTAAAAGCAGTTTGGCATCTTTAATGGTGACTTCTTTTTTAACTTTATCTTTTCCAAGCCCACTGAGCATTTGATTTAAGCTCTCTTGTACCGAAGAAAAATCAACGGGACTGCCTGAATCAATAATTTCAACACTGGTACGTTTAGGCACTTCTATTTCTATCTTTTTTTCATCAAGCTCACCGCTTAAGACTTTTTCTTCCATTTTATTATAACTTCGAATAAACGACTCTTGGGCTTCTTGAGTGGCCGTTTTAGGCAAAGGAGGAACCAGTTTTTCTACAATTTGACGGATAACTTCTGAATCAATATTCTCTTGTATCTTCTCTTCGTACTCTTTGGTAACTAACGCAATGGATTCATACACCAAATCACGAATCATAGACTCTACATCTCGTCCAACAAATCCTACTTCAGTGTATTTACTGGCTTCAACTTTCACAAAAGGTAAGTTCATCATTTTAGCAAGACGTCTGGCAATTTCTGTTTTTCCAACACCCGTACTTCCAATCATCAAAATATTTTTAGGCATAATCTCTTCTTGCAACTCTTGCGGAAGTTGCATTCTTCGATAACGATTTCGTAAAGCCAAAGCAATGGTTTTTTTGGCATCATTTTGTCCAATAATATAATCATCAAGATATTTAACAATCTCTTTAGGCGTTAAATTCATATAGGTTATTCCTCAATTTTCAATATTTTAATATTTTGATTGGTATAAATACAAAGCTCTCCGGCAATCATTAATGATTCTTTGACTAACTCTTCTTCATCCATTTTTGCATGTTTATACAAAGCACGTGCGGCACTAATCGCATAATTTCCACCACTTCCAATGGCAGCAATTTTCCCGTCTTCTGGTTCAACCACATCGCCTGTTCCACTTAAAATAAAAATATGCTCTTTGTTTAAAACAATCATCATTGCTTCAAGTTGTCGCAAAAGTTTATCTTTTCTCCAGGCTTTTGAAAAAGCGATAACGGCTTTAAGCAAATCCCCTTTGGTTTGTTCTAAATTGGATTCAAACATATCAAATAAATTAAAAGCATCGGCGGTACTTCCTGCAAAACCAGCCAAAATTTGCCCCTTATACAGTGTTCGAATTTTTGTAGCATTGCCTTTTAAAACGGTGTTTCCAAAGGTTACTTGCCCATCGCCACCAATAACAGCTTTGTTTTCCCCTTTATACGCCAATATGGTTGTTGCATCAAACATAATTTTGCCTATACTTCTGCAATAATATCAACTTTGATGGTGGCGTGAATACCATGCCCGAGTTTACAATCGACGTTAAAAATACCCACGGTTTTAATTTTAGTTTCCAAATGAATCTGTTTTTTATCCACTTCAATCGATAATTGTTCAACTAACGCTTCACTGATCTCTTTATTGGTCACTGAACCTATTAAATGTCCATTGGCACCCACTTTATGCTTAATGGTTAATTTTGAAGCTTCAATGGTTGTTGCAATCTCTTTGGCTTTTTCTATTTCTGCCGCTTCTTGTTCTGCTTTTTTTCGCTCGTGTGCTTTATGTTTGTTTAACACTTCTGTCGTCGCGTGCAAAGCAAATCCTTTGCCGATTAAAAAATTCTTTCCATATCCATCTTTTACTTCATGCACTTCACCGGTTTTTCCTAAACCTTTAACATCTTTTATTAATAATACTTTCATAATAACTCCATACTGTTTAAATGGGGTGTATTTTACAATAAATAGTAAAAAATAAAGTTAAAGGAGGCGTTTAATGAAGAAGTAAAAGAAAAATTCTACCCAAAAGTTTGGGTAAAATTACGTTCAACTGGCGATATCCTCTTCATAAGAAGCATCATCAACTTTGACACGAATATTTCGTTTTTTAACATAATTATTCAATCCAATGTGGTTGTTATATCCTAAAAGTTTTGCAATTTTTCGTACAGACAATCCCACACTTAAAAGCTCTTCTATTTTATCTCGTTGTTTATCAAACTTCGATTTTTGAATAGTTCCTTTGGGTTTTCCCAAATGAATACCTTCAACTTTTTTAGCATTTAACGCCTCTTTGGTTCGTAAACTCATTAGCTCTTTTTCTAAATTAATGGTCATATTAATCACACCTAAAATCATTTGTGTGAGCATATCTTGATCATCAATTAAATCCAAATTTTGATTAACCGAAATCACACGAACTTTTTTCTTTAAAAGATACTTTAAAATCTCTAAAATCACTTCCGTTGTTCGTCCAAATACATTTAAATCTGAGACAATAACCGTACACGATTGTGTGCAGCTTTTTAATAAGTTAATAATATTTTCTTCCTCTTTAGGAAAATTAACCTCTATTTCTATTTGTTCATCCAATTCAATATTGCTCTTTTTGAGATACTTCTCAATGGCGTTTTTTTGTGACTCAACGTATTTGGCATTGTATTTATTAACTCGTACAAAACTGACTGTTTTTGCCATGATAATTTTCCTTTTACAAAATGTACTATAATTTTAATATTTATTTTACATTTTATTTAATTTTAAACTATTATAGTTATACAGAATGTTAGCATTATATAATTTAAACTAAACTTAAGAAAAGCCTATAAATGCCGACTTCTTAAAAGAATTTTTTAATCCAAGCTTTTTCATGCTTCTACGGCTTGAAATAAAAGTTATTTTTTGATAAAATCCCTCATATTTTAAACCCAAAAAAGGTTTGCTTTTTGAAACTCATTGTTGCAATAACAGGTGCAAGTGGTGTAAACTTGGGCCTTAAATTCTTAGAAAAACTTCCACACCACATCGATACCTATGTTGTGTTCACTAAAAGTGCAAAATTGGCACTCAAATTAGAGAACAACACGTCTGTAAAAGAGATAAAACGCGACAATATTACGATTTTCAAAGAGTCTCAAATTGGAGCATCCATTGCTTCGGGTTCTTTTGGTGCGGATGCCATGATTATTCTTCCTTGTTCTATGAACACGTTGGCAAAATGTGCAGTGGGAATTGCAGATAATTTAATTACTCGAGCTTTTAGTGTTATGCTTAAAGAAAAGCGAACGGTTATACTCTCTCCCAGAGAAATGCCCTACAGTACCATCGCTTTAGAAAATATGCACAAACTTTCAACGATGAATGTTACAATAGCACCCCCTATATTGGGTTATTATTCACAACAAGAGAGTTTAAAAGATATGGAAAAATTTATTATTGGGAAACTCTTTGATTTGCTCAAAATTGAAAATAATTTATACAAAAGATGGGAATAATAATGCAAAATACCAACCCTACCCTCATAACTTCCTATAAACGAGCTATTTACAGTGGTACGTTTGACCCTATTACCAATGGGCATATGGATATTATTAAACGCGCTGCCAAAATTTTTGATGAAGTTATCATTGCGGTAGCAAAAAGCGAACGAAAAGCCCCTATGTTTTCGCATGAAAAAAGAGTTTTATTTGCCCAAGTAGCTACTAAAGATATAACAGGAGTGAGTGTTTTAGGTTTTGATACATTATTAGTAGATTTAGCCAGTAAACTTGAAGTTAATACCATTATTCGAGGGCTTCGAGCCGTTTCTGATTTTGAATATGAATTACAAATGGGCTATGCAAACTCTTCAATTAACAAAAAAATTGAAACCTTGTATTTGATGCCCACATTGGAAAATGCCTTTGTCTCTTCAACCATTGTACGAGAGATTATCTTATTTAAGGGTAAATACGACCACTTAATCCCAAAGGAAATTATCGAATGTATGTAGTAATTGAAGGCATTGATACAGCAGGAAAATCAACTCAATTGGATTTACTTAAAAGCCATCATCCCGATGCTGTGTTTACCAAAGAACCAGGGGGCACAGCCATTGGACAAAAACTAAGAGCCATGGCTTTAAATGCAGAAGCGCAATCAAACATTGCTGAAATGTTTCTGTTTTTGGCAGATAGAGCAGAACATATCCACGAAGTGATACTTCCTAATATCCATAAAATGATTATCAGTGACAGAAGTATGATAAGTGGCATAGCGTATGCTTCAAGTATCCCTTATGAAATTGTAACGACATTAAATTTAATTGCCACATCAAACACGTTACCAACGCATGTTATTTTATTGGAATTAAGCAAAGAAGAGTTGACATACAGACTCTCACAAAAACAAAACGATGGAATTGAAGCGCGAGGTATTGACTATTTATTAGACATCCAACAACGCATGAAAAAAACGATAGAACTTTTAAATATTAACCATCTTTATATTGATGCCAGTTTAAGCATCAAAGAGATTTCAGAACAAATTGAGGAATTTATTAATGAGTAATATTCAAAGCCTAAGAGGCATGAAAGATATATTAAACCAAGAGAGTGAACGTTTTACTTATTTTATAGAAAATGCATCAAGAATTGCAAAAAATTACGGTTACAGCTACATTGAAACCCCTATTTTAGAAGAGACCGCGCTATTTAAGCGAAGCGTGGGTGAAAGCAGTGATATTGTCAACAAAGAGATGTATCAGTTTATTGATAAAGGGGATAATGACGTTTGTTTACGACCCGAAGGAACCGCAGGAGTCGTACGAAGTTTTGTACAAAATAAATTTGACCGTGCCGGTGGGGTATACAAATTTTATTACTATGGTTCAATGTTTCGTTATGAACGTCCACAAAAAGGAAGACTCAGACAATTTCACCAATTTGGGTGTGAATCATTTGGTGAAACCAGTATTTATGAAGATGTCAACATTATTTGTATGATCAAAGACATTTTCGATTTTTTTGGCATCAAATTTAAATTGTTACTGAATTCATTGGGATGCGATGAGTGTATGCCAAGCTATAAAACTAACTTAGTAGAACACTTAAATCACCTTCGAGACGACCTTTGTGAAGATTGCAACAGAAGAATCCAAACCAACCCCATTCGAGTGTTGGATTGTAAAAATGAAACCTGTAAAACCCTTTTGGTTGATGCACCAAAAATCACGCACAATTTGTGTTCAAATTGTGATACCAACTTTGAAGCATTGAAAGCCATTTTAACCGCCAATAACATTGCTTTTGAAATTGATACCAATTTGGTGCGAGGATTGGATTATTATACGCAAACAGCATTTGAGTTTGTAAGCGACGAAATTGGCGCACAAAGCGCTATTGCAGGAGGAGGACGATACGATAAACTCGTGGAGTTTCTTGGAGGTCGTGCCACTCCTGCTGTGGGATTTGCCATAGGTATTGAGCGAGTTTGGGAGCTGATAAAAATAAAAGAGAGTAAAAAAGAGTATTATTACTTTGGAGCATTGAATGAAGAAGCGTTACCCACTCTTTTTTCATTGGCTTTGAAAAAAAGGAAAGAAGAGAAGTGTTATGTTGAATATGCCCCAAGAGGCTTTAATAAACATTTTAAAATCGCTGAAAAACTTAATGCAACCGTTATGATTTTAATGGGAGAAAATGAGTTACAAACTCAAACAATCACACTGAAAAATCTTCAAACAAAAGAAGAAAAAACTATCTTGATAAAGGAATTTTAATATTGGAAACATATGGTATCGACATCTGGGGTGAGAATAATTTTATTATTGAAAATGGCTTAGTTAAAGTTAATCATGCATCAAAACCTGCGTTAATTAATTTGGTGAAAGAAATACGAGAACAAGACTACAAAGGTCCTTTGTTGTTGCGATTTCCACACTTAACTCAATTGCAAATTGATAAACTTTTTAATCTGTATGAAAATGCCATTAAAGAGTACAACTATCAAGGAAAATTTAATGCCGTTTTTCCTTTGAAAGTCAATCAACTGCCTAACTTTTTACATCCATTGATTGAATCGGGAAAAAAATACAATTATGGATTAGAAGCAGGAAGTAAAGCCGAACTGTTTATTGCCATGACTTATAATAAAACCGCTCCTATTACGGTCAATGGATTTAAAGACAAAGAGATGATTCACTTGGGATTTATTGCCAAAAAAATGGGACATAATATTACGTTAATTATTGAAGGGTTAAACGAACTTGAAATTATTTTAGAAGTTGCACGTGAGACCAAATTAGTGTGTCCTAATATTGGATTAAGAGTACGATTGTTTAATCAAGGCGGCGGTGTTTGGGCAAAAAGTGGTGGAATTGACTCTAAATTTGGATTGAGTTCTACGGAAATTTTAGAAGCGTATGAAATGTTAAAAAAGAACAAATTGAGTGGTTATTTAACGATGATTCATTTTCATATTGGTTCTTCAATGACCAACATTAAACCCCTTAAAAAAGCGCTAAAAGAGTCTGGCCATATCTATGCTGAGCTGAAAAATTTAGGAGCTAAAAACTTAAAAGCCATTAACATTGGTGGCGGGTTAGCGGTTGAATACTCACAATTCAAAAAAAGTATCAACTACTCCATGCAAGAGTTTGCCAATGATGTTATTTTTACTTTAAAAAACATTGCCAAACAAAAAAATGTTGATGAACCCGATATTTTCACCGAATCTGGTCGATTTATTGCAGCAAACTCGACGGTACTTATCACGCCCGTACTGGAACTTTTTTCAGCAGAGTATGAAGCCAACAACTTACGACTTAAAGAGATTAATCCTCCCTTAATTGAGGAGTTAAACTCTCTATACAACGACATTAACTCTAAAATGGCATTGGAATATATGCACGATTCAATTGACCACTTAGAATCATTGTTGAAGCTTTTTGACTTAGGGTATATTGATTTACAAGACCGTTCAAATGCTGAGATTTTAACTCATTTGATTATTAAAAAAGCTATTTCATTTTTAGAAATTGATGACTTTGAAGAGATTAAACGTATTGACAATAAAATTCAAGAAAAGTACTTGTTGAACTTCTCAATTTTCCAATCCTTACCTGATTTTTGGGGGATTGCGCAAGAGTTTCCTGTCATGCCTATTACACACTTAAACAGAAAACCCACACGAAGTGCGAGTTTGTGGGATATTACATGTGACAGTGATGGAGAAATTCCATTTAATCCTAAAAAACCTCTTTATTTACATGACGTCAATTTGGAAAAAGAGGAGTACTATTTAGCCTTTTTCTTAGTGGGAGCTTATCAGGATATTTTAGGCATGAAACACAACCTTTTTTCTCATCCAACTGAGATTAATATTGTCTTTGAAGATGGCAATATGAAACTTGAAAAAATTTGTGAATCACAAAAAATCATTGATATTCTTGAAGATATTGACTATGATACCGATGAAATTCGAAACATTCTTTACGCCAACGTCGATAAAGAGACTTATGAAATTTTAGATAAATATTTAAATGACAACAACTATTTAAAAACAACTTGGAGTTAATATGCAGGATGAAAACAAGCTTAAACCTCTCTCTTTATGGAAACAAATAAAAGAAGATTTTGGCGTACCTAAACTCAATGACCCCGCACTGGAATCAACCGTAGAGTTATTTTTCAGTTATCCTGGGGTTTGGGCGATTATTAACTACCGAATTGCCAATCGACTCTATCGAAAAAATTGGAAAAATCTTGCACGAATCATCAGTGGTATCAGCCAGTTTCTGACGAATATGGACATTCATCCTGCGTGTACCATTGGTCGTCGTGTCTTTATTGACCATGGCATTGGTGTGGTTATTGGCGCAACAACTATTATTGAAGATGATGTACTGATTTACCAAGGAGTTACACTAGGCGGGGTGAGTTTAAACAAAGGAAAACGACACCCCACTGTTAAATCCAACAGTGTTATTGGCAGCGGTGCAAAAGTATTAGGCAATATTACGGTGGGAAAAAATTGTAAAATCGGTGCTAATTCTGTGGTCATTTGTGATGTGCCTAAAAATTGTACTGCTGTGGGTGTTCCTGCAAAAATTATCAAACGAGAAGAGGATAAAAACTCTAAACTTTCACACGATAATTTACCCGATATCACCAAAGAGATGTTTACGTATTTACTGGAAAGAATTGCGATTTTAGAACAAACGTTACGCGACAAAAAAGTTATTGATATGAGTGAAAAAGATAAAGAACTTGAAGATGTTTATGAAAAATTTGTCATAGCGATGAACTCCATTAAAAAATGATTTTAGAACTTCTTCTTTTTGGGGCACTTACTGGTTTCATCTCAGGTTTTTTTGGAGTCGGAGGGGGCATGGTTTTAGTGCCTTTACTGCTTTACGCTTCATTTGATATGAAACAAGCCGTTGCTATTTCTATTATGCAAATGGTCTTTAGCTCAATTTTTGGCTCTTTTTTAAACTTCAAAAATAAACTGTTGCAAATCAAAGATGGATTGCTTGTAGGTATTGGCGGTTTTTTAGGAGGTCTTCAAAGCAGTTTTATTTTAAAAACACTTTCAAGTCAAACCTTACAATATTTGTTTATAGCTGTCGTGATATTTGCCATTTATAAAGTCGGGTTTACAAAAGTGAGTGAAGAAGCCACTTTACATAAAAAACACAACCCATTTATGCTTTTTATTGTGGGCTTAATTATTGGAATGATTGCCATGAGTATTGGGGTGGGTGGTTCTATTATGTTAACACCTATTTTAGTCGGGTTTTTATATTATAACATCAAAGAAGCCACCTCATTAGCGCTTTTTTTTATTATTTTCAGCTCAATGGCGGGGTTTATCTCTTTATCTTTGAGTGGTCAAATGCTTTTTTATGAAGGAACTCTTGTCGGACTCGCCTCTTTAATTGGAGTTTTTTTTGGCATTAAAGCCAAAGCTATTACGCATATTCAATCGTATAAAAAATATACTTTGCTTATGTACAGCATGATTTTGCTCTCAATGCTTTATAAAACATTTGTATCGCACTAAAAAGCTATTTCAACTCTGTTTTTGCCCTCTTTTTTAGCTTGATACATCGCTTGATCGGCTCTTGCTAAAAGAGATTGCAAAGTATCATCAGTTTGAAATTGGGCTATGCCAAAACTGCAACTGACGTTTTTGATGCTATCAAAGGTTAACGCATGAATCAATTTTCGTATCTTTTCAGAGGCCTCGTGCGCTTGTGAAATATTGGTATGAGGATAAATAATAATAAACTCCTCTCCTCCCCAACGACATGCCAAATCCGTTGTTCGTATGGTATTTTTAACCACTCCAGCAATACGTTGCAAAACAATATCTCCTGTAATATGTCCATACGTATCATTAATTTGTTTAAAATTATCAACATCAAATAACACAACGGAAAATGGCTCACTGTTATAACGCTGAACTCTTGAAATCTCTTCTTTAAGTTTTTGTTCAAATTTAACCCGATTGTACAAGGAAGTGAGTTTATCCACTGTTGCTAATTGCTCTAATTGCAAGGCTTTGGATTGCAGTAAATTATTGACAGATGACAGATGCAATTTTTCATCACGCATAAAATCAGCCCATTTAGAATAGATTCTTCCCACCAACTCTTCTTGTGTAATTTGCCCGACGATATTGCCATCATAGTCTTCGACAATGAGTCGTTTAAAGTTTTGTTCTTGAATAAATTTTAACGATTGCGCTATGGTTGTGGTATGTTTGATGGTTTGTAAAGGTGAGGTCATATATGTCGAGATAGGTTGTTCTAAATCTTTGGCTTCACCAAAAAGTTTGACCACATCTTTGGTGGTGATTATCCCCACGGCTTTTTCCTCTTCAAAAAGAATCACACAATCATAAATATTGTCATCCATTAAAGCAATGACCTCTTTTGTGGACAAATGAGAACTTGCTCGTTTAATGTAGGAACTGATCAACAAATCACTGAGCGTTCTTTTTTCAAGAAGCAGTTTAGGATCAACACTGGAAATGATGTCATAATACGAAACAAACCCGCATAATGCTTGTTCTTCATTGACCAAACAAATGCACGTACAATTGGAACTGATATTTTGCACCGCTTCTTGAATAGAGGTTTCATAATTAATAGAAAACACCGTATCGTATTTGATATGTTGAATGGGCGTATCAAAGCTGATATTATCGGCTTTAAGTCGAATCAAATCATTGGCTTTTAAAATGCCAAAACTCTTTTTGGTTTGGGACAATACAATCACATCACGATGATTTTCTTGATACATCAACGTAATGGCTTCTTTGATGGTTTGAGTATCGTTTATTGTTACCACATCTTTAGTTGCAATATCAATCAGTTTGGGAATTTGACTCATATGATGTTCCTTTAAGCTCTTTTTTTAATTATAGCTGAGTTTAGATAAAAATAATAACTTTTATTATGATTTATTTTATGTTAAAAAAGAAGTTAACTTTTAAAACACAACTTTATTTTGGTATTACTTTGGTATAATCGCTATTTTTTAAAAGAGGATACTTATGACCAATTCAATCAAAATTTTTAATGCGTGTGAAAATAATTTAAAAAATATCAACTTAGAAATCCCTAAAAACAAACTTATCGTATTTACAGGGCTTAGCGGAAGTGGGAAGTCCACTTTGGCTTTTGATACGCTTTATGCAGAAGGACAAAGACGATATATTGAATCACTCTCAGCGTATGCTCGACAATTTTTGGATAAAGTGGGCAAACCCGATGTGGAACGAATTGAAGGGTTAACCCCAGCCATTGCCATTGACCAAAAAACCACTTCTAAAAACCCTCGTTCAACCGTAGGTACCATTACTGAAGTGTATGATTATTTGCGTTTATTGTATGCAAGAATTGGAAAACAACATTGTCATCAGTGTGGTAAACCCATCTCTCATATGAGTTCAAGTGATGTTATTGCACAAGTATTGAATTTACCTCCCGAGTCAAAAATTGTGATTTTATCGCCTATTATTAATCGTAAAAAAGGAAGCTTTGCGGATTTGCTTGAAAGCTTACGTAACAAAGGGTATGTCAGAGCCATGATTGATGGAGTGATGGTGCGATTGGATGAAGAGATAGAATTGGCAAAAACCCAAATGCACACCATTAAAGTCGTTATTGACCGTGTGGTTGTCAATGAAGAGAATCACCAACGAATTGCCCAAGATGTCGAAAAAGGATTAAAAGAGAGTTTTGGAGAGCTTGAAATTGAAGTGATGAACCACGAAGAAGTGGGTTTAAGCGATAAACATATTCACTACAGTGAACACATGGCGTGTTTTGATTGTAAAATCTCATTTGAACCACTTGAACCTTTGAGTTTTTCTTTTAACTCTCCCAAAGGAGCTTGTCCCTCATGCGATGGTTTGGGAATTCGATTTTCATTGGATATGAAAAAAATCATCAATGAAGAGTTAAGTATCGAAGAAGGTGCGGTTAAAATCATTTATGGTTTTAACAAAGGGTATTACTTTAAAATGATGAAAGCCTTTTGTGAAGCTGCTAATATTGACACCCATAAACGCTTTGGTGATTTGGAAGAACATCATAAAAAAGCCATTTTACACGGTGGAGTGGAAGAGGCTCGTTTTTTATGGAAACGCCATAAATTGGTGCGAAAATGGGAAGGTGTGGTTAAAATTGCTTACGATATGATCAAAGAAGAGAAAGATTTAGCCGATTATATGACCGAAAAAACATGCAGTGATTGCAAAGGAAATCGTTTACGTCCTGCTTCACAAGCCGTTAAAGTGGCAAACAAAACCATTGCTGAAATCATCTCTATGCCCATTGAAAACAGCCATGAATTTTTTCAAGACGAAACAAATTTCAGCTATTTAAGCCAACAGTTTAAAATGATTGCCTCTCCTATTTTAAAAGAGATAAAAGAGCGAATCTTTTTCTTACACGATGTGGGATTGGGTTACATCACACTTGGACGAGATGCAAGAACCATCAGTGGAGGAGAAGCTCAACGAATACGTGTGGCTTCACAAATTGGTTCAGGGCTAACAGGCGTAATGTATGTTTTAGATGAACCCTCTATTGGTCTGCATGAACGAGACACCAACAAACTCATAAAAACCCTTCGAGCCTTACAAGAAAAAGGCAATACCGTAATCGTGGTTGAACATGACAAGGAGACCATTCAAGCGGCAGATTTTATTGTTGATATTGGTCCAAATGCCGGGAAATTTGGGGGTGAAATTGTTTTTGCTGGAACATTGGATAAAATGAAAAAAGCCAAAACACTCACCGCCCAATACGTCACAAATAAAAAGAAAATTGATTACTATTATGCCAGAGATCAAGAAGAGTTTATTGAAATTCAAGATGTTACGTTAAATAACATCAAAGATTTAAGTGTAAAAATTCCGCTAAAAAACTTGTGTGTCATCACAGGAGTAAGTGGGAGCGGTAAAAGTTCACTGATTTTACAAACCCTACTTCCTGTGGCAAAAGAGCTGCTCAATCACGCCAGAAAAGTCAAAAAAGTTGATGGCGTAACCATTGAAGGCTTAGAAAAACTTGACAAAGTTATCTACTTAGATCAAAGCCCCATTGGACGAACACCACGAAGTAATCCAGCTACGTATACAGGACTTATGGATGAAATACGAACACTGTTTTCAAAAACCAAAGAGGCACAATTACGAGGGTATGCCATTGGACGATTCTCTTTTAATGTCAAAGGCGGTCGATGTGAGAAGTGTCAAGGAGAGGGAGAAATCAAAATCGAAATGCACTTCTTACCCGATATTATGGTTAAATGTGATGACTGTCATGGAAAACGATACAACGCTCAAACTTTAGAGATTTTATACAAAGGCAAAAGCATTGCCGATGTCTTGGATATGAGTGTTTCAGAAGCCTTAGAGTTTTTTACCAAAGTGCCCAAAATCAAAGCGAAACTTCAAACGCTTAATGATGTCGGTCTTGGTTACATCACCTTAGGACAAAATGCCGTTACGTTAAGTGGAGGAGAAGCCCAACGAATTAAACTCTCCAAAGAGTTAAGTAAAAAAGATACAGGTAATACACTGTATGTGCTAGATGAACCCACCACAGGATTGCACTTTGCCGATGTGGACAGACTCATAAAAGTGCTTCACCATTTGGTCGATTTAGGCAACTCTGTATTGGTTATTGAACACAATATGGATATTATCAAAAATGCCGATTGGATTATCGATATGGGACCAGAAGGCGGAAGCAAAGGGGGACTTATCGTCGATACAGGAACGCCTCAACAAATCGCTCAAAACCACAAGAAAAGTGGTTCACATACAGGCTATTATTTGGAAAAAGAGCTCAAAGATTTAAAACGATAAGCAGTGTAATCAAAGATTACTCTGCTGTAATGACTTCATTTATTTTCTTTTTTTCTTTTTTCTCGTATTATTTATTTTGTAGGTACTTTTATACAAATTAGAAATTAAACTGCTTGAAATTTTATACATATTTAAAATGATTTCTCTCGTATCTTTTTCGGATTTTAGTTTTGTTTTTTCATACATATCTAAAAGTTGCAAATAGTTTATATTTTTTAAAAAAGGATACAAGAAAACGGATTTTTCCTCTTCAATAATCCATTCACTTAAAAGGCAAATTATCATAAGTTCTGGCATCCACTTTTGACCATTTTTAAGATTATTTTCCAATCCTTTAACTAAACTGTCATAGTAAATCATTAAAGGTTCTTCTTGTTTTGCCAAAATCTTCAACGCAGCGTTTTTATGCATATTGGCAATGATACTTCTCAAGTAACTTGAACTTACCACACACTCTTGAAGTTGTAAAAGTAGTGTTCTTAAAATATTGGTGATGAAAATATTTTCTTCATCATCACCAATACAATGATAGATCTCTCCTTTATCAAGTTTTTCAAAATACTCTTCAAGCGTTGTTCGTATAAATACCAACAACGCTTCTGTTTTTTGTTCTCGTAAAAGTTTGGGTTTTATTCTTTTTTGAGGTTGCATTTTTATATCTTAAAAGCTTTCCCAATTATTATCATTTTTTTTCTCTATAGTTGGATTTTTTTTATTTTCCAAAGCAGGACTTACTGCCTCTTTTTTTTCCATACTTTTAGCTTTAACTTCATTTTTCCCAATAAATTCTTTTTTATTTGCATCACTAACAACTAATTTGGCAATTTCATCCGTTAAAACCGCAATATCATGTGCTTGCGAAGCGACCATCGCATTTTGTTGAGTTTGTTGGTCAAGTTGATTTACCGCATCATTGATTTGTTCTATTCCTAAAAGTTGTTCTTTTGAAGCCCCTTCAATATTAGAAATCAAACCAATAGTTTGTGAAATATTCTCATTGAGTTGTTTATATCCCTTAATCATATTTCCCGCAATACTTTTCCCCTGATTGGCTTTTTGTGTTGCATTCTCAACCAATGTTTTAATCTCTTTAGCAGCTTCTGCTGAACGTGATGCCAAATTCCGAACCTCTTGAGCAACAACCGCAAACCCTTTTCCTGCTTCTCCTGCAGTTGCGGCCTCAACTGCGGCATTTAAGCTTAAAATATTGGTTTGAAATGCAATTTGGTCAATAACTGAAATGGCTTCATTAATGGCTGTAACTTGCGCATTAATTTCATCCATAGAGATATTGGTTTGATTGGCTAATTTTTCTCCTTCTTGAGCTGATTGAGTTACATTACTTGAAAAACTTGCCATTTTAGCAATATTATCAGTCGTACTTCTAATATTTGAAGTAATTTGTTCCAAGGCTGCTGCTGTTTCTTCTAAAGAACTCGCCGCTTCATTGGAACTGGCATTAAGCTTATCAACATTTCCAAGTAGTATATTTGAACTCTCGTCCAAAGTTAAGCCATTGGATTTATTTTCCACTAACATTTGAGTAATAGAATCTCCTAAAATATTTACTCCGTTTGAAAGCTTTAAAAGATGTTCTTTCAATCCTTTTTGATCAATTTTATTTACGTAAGAATATTTTGAATACTCTTCTAAAATATTAAGTACATTATCAATATTATTTTCGAAATTATCTGCCATTTTATTTAAAACAATTTTTAATTCCATTAAAGAGGGATTTGAAACATTTGTATTGAGTCGTTGACTTAAATCACCATTTTCGAATTCGCCCAAAACTGCAATAGTTTCATCGATAAGCTTTCTATCTTCTTCTATACCTTTTTGAGTTTTGATAATATTGTCGTTGACCACTTTTGACATTTCTCCAAATTCATCTTTGGAGTTTATACTGATAAGTTCAACTTTATTAGATTCTCTATTTAAAAATGAAAAGAAAGAAGATAGTCCATTTCTAAATAATTCCAATTTATTTGATATATCTACAATAATCATATATGCTAAAAACAAAATAATACACAAAGCAAGAGTTATTGTAATAATTGTTGTAATTTTACTGGTTTGATAAATTTCATAGGCTACTTCTGTTTCATGTTTAGCAACTGCTAATTGCAATGAAATTAATGCTGAAATCTTTTCCCCTATGGGATCAATATTTGAATATAAATCTTCAATAGTTATTTTAGTTAGTAAATCTAAATCTCTATTTTTACAGGCATCTTTTATTCTTTGTGCCGTAACATCTCCTAATTTCATAAGATTTCCCACTTCATCCGCTAATACGGCTTCTTCTGGTGTCAAGGTTGTTGCAATATAAGCCTGCCAATTTTTTTGTATTTTGACTTGAGCTCTTTCTATATTTGAAATACAACTTTCAAAGTTAAAATTTCCATTTCGTGTTTGATGAGTTGTATCAACAATATTAACCGCATATTCATCAGCAATAATCTTTAACTGTTCCAAAGGAACAACTCTATCGTTATAAACGGTTTCAAGTCCATTATTAACTTTTTTTAACTGAACTAACCCCATTATTCCAACAATACCCAATGCAATTAATGCCACTAATGCTAAAATTGACAACTTCATTTTTGTCTTTATATTTTGAAACATTCTTTTCCTTTTATACTATACTTATATTAGATATAAGTTATACTTGCGTATCTCATTCATCAAATACGTATACGTCTATTTATATTTTAATATTTTATCAATTACGAGTAATCTTTTGATTACACTCATTGAAATTTTATGAATAGATTTACTGTCTTTTTTTTAAATAAAATATTGAGTTAAGTTATATCACATTATTTCTTTGTCACATTGAAATAGTAACATACAAATATAAAGGAAATAAATATTTTTAAAAATAATTATATAATTTTATTTCACTTTTATTTATATTATTATTGAGATATTTTGAGAGAGCTACAAAACAAAAAAATTTTTAACCTTGAATGTTTTTTTCTTAATTTTCATATTCTTAAAATTGATAGTTCAGAGTTTTTTAAAGAAAAATAAACTGTTGCTTATTTTACAGTCCCTTTTATTTATACTATTTTAATGTATATATTTATCTTCCAAAGACTCTTTTATTTCTAAGAATTTATCTAAATGTGTAAAAAACAACTCAATTAAATAAGGATCAAAGTGTTTTCCTTTTTCTTTTTGGAATAAATCAAGAATTTTTTCAATATCCCATGCTTGTTTATATACTCTGTCATGTCCCAAAGCATCGAAAACATCAGCAACGGCAGTAATACGTCCATAAATATGAATCTCTTCTCCTTTTAATCCAAAAGGATATCCTGTACCATCAAATTTTTCATGATGTTCTTTAGCAATAATAGCAGCAGCTTGAAAGACTTCTCCCGTAGACTCTTTTAAAATATTGTGTCCTAAAATTGTATGTTTTTTTATGACATCAAACTCTTCTTTAGTGAGTTTACTTGGTTTATTTAAAATTGAATCCGATATTCCAACCTTACCAATATCGTGCATAGGACTTGCTGCAAATAAAATCTCAATCTCTTTTAAAGAGAGTCCATACAGTTCGGCTAATAGCTTTGAATAATAGGCTACTCTTTTTACATGATTACCTGTTTCTTTGCTTCTTGTTTCTGCAATTTCACCCATTTTATAGATAATTTCTTGTTGCATTTTTTCAAGCTGAAGATGCAATGAAAAAACCTCTGTAACATCTTTTCGAATACTCATATACTCTAAAACTTTTCCTTTAGAATTTTTAATAGGTACAACCGTTGCTAAAGAGTGAAACGTTTTTCCATTTTTATCAATATTGGCAATTTGTCCTTTCCAAATCTCCCCTTTGGTTATTTCTTTCCATATTTTTTGAATATCTTGATGCGTAACTTCTTTGGGTCGTTTTATTAAGAAATAATCTTTACCAATTAACTCATCTTGAGCATATCCACTTTTTTCATAAAACAGTTTATTGGCATAAGTAATTTTTCTATTGGGAGCAATTCGCAAAATAAGATTACTTTGTTCAATAGCATTTTCGTATAATTTTGACAAAGTCAATACATCTTTGAAATTTTCTTTATTAATATCAAATTGTTTTTGAAGATATTCTTTGGTTGTTTCAAGTTCTGTTATATCTGTGCGAATCGCAATATACTCTATAATATTTCCTTGAATATCTAAAATAGGATTAATAATAGCATGTACCCAATACTCACTCCCTTCTTTTTTTTGATTCTTTATTTTTCCTATCCATGGTTTTTTTAATTCTTTTATGGTATACCACATCTGTTCAAAAATCTCTTTTGGCATATCAATATGTCTTACAATATTATGAGGCTTTCCTAAGAGTTCTTCTTTATTAAACCCAGATACCCTACAAAATTCACTGTTTGCGTAGGTAATGATTCCTTTCGAATCAGTTTTTGATACAATAAAACTCATATCTACGGTTGCTTTATATTGTTCAAGCAATTGTAAAGATTCTTCATATGACTGTTCTAAAAGGCTGGTTGATTTTAATATTTCTTTAGAAATAACTACCATTAAAACAATTATACAAATAATTGAAAAAATCAAAAAAGCATTTAAACTATAAATTTTCAATAATATCTGATCAATTTTACTTTCAATTAAATCATTTATCTTTTTGAAAATCAATTTTTCGATTTCATATAATGCATTGATTGATTTTGTAGTAGTATCAAACCAAATATCTGCATTGATTTTATAATTTTTATCATAAATGACTTCATTTAAGATTTCCATTGTTAAATCAATGTGTTTATTCTTTACTTTTATTTTATACTCTTTTAAAAATTCTTTAGAAATAATAATTTCAAAATCTTTCATATTTTTAAGATAATCATTTTTAAGATAATAAATATTTTTGATATCTTCTACGTTATGGGTATCAAGAAAACCTTCAAGTAATATCGCACGAATTTTTCCTAATGATTCTTTGGAATTCAATAAAAAATTATAAGAATTAATATACATACTGTTTTCGGAATCTTTTGTCAATGTTGGAATAATCTTAATTCTTCTTTGCAGTTTAGAAATGAGTTGTGAATATATTTCCACAATTTCATTTTTATTTAATTCGTTATTCTCAATATTTAGGCGATATTTTGTTATTTGTTCAAAATCATTTTGAACAAGATTTATCAAAGAATAGCTTACTTCAAGATTCTTTGCTTTACACTTTTGTACAGAAGCATCAACGTTATCTCTTGCTTGCAATAAAGACTCTTTAATTTGATGAGTTTTATATAAAATATAATAAACACTTAAACCTCTTTCGATTTGTAATGTATGAATTATTTTGGACAAACATTGCACTTCGGTAAGATATGTTTTTGTCTCTTCTAAGTTTTGTTTGTTTGTTAATGTGTTATTTATCAGTAAAACAAACATAAAAACAATAAAAGAAAGAGGTAAAAACAGTAACAATAATAATTTTTGTTTAAGATTTAATTTCATTTTCTTTTTCATTGGCAATAATAGTCGAAAAAATCATTGAAATAACAATACTTAACATGATTCCCTCTACAAAAAAAATAGCAAAAAAGAGAAAGACTCTTTCTTGCTATTTTAATACTATCCTTAAATTTATCTCAATATTATTATAATTCAAATAATATTTTAATGACCTGTGTCAATAAAATAATATTTTTATATATTTTTTTACTTATTTGTGCATGTAAAATTTCTTAACTTCAATGCTCAAATGAAATTGGAATGAATTCAGTAAGTTTTTATTATGATAAAGAACAAATTTTAGAAATATGCTTATATTTTTTAAATTTCTAAAATAACAGAAATAGCAAAAAAACACATTAACTATCAATTTACAAAGGATTTAAAACGATGAGTGATATAGAAACGTTTATTCAAATGGTGCAAAATGAAGAGTTTGCACCCGCACATGAAATTTTAGAACACGATTGGAAAGCTTATAAGAAACAAAATGAAATGCAAAAAGCCAAAGCGTTACAAGGACTTATCAATGGTACAACGGCTTTAGCTTTGTATAAAAAAGGCAAAGTGGAAGGGTATCAAAAGGTATGGGAAACTTTTTTAAAGTATCACACTCTCCTTGATGAAATAGAGCTGGAAAATAAAGATTATTTTCTTGCTGCACGAGAATTATTATTCAAAAAAAACAAAGAAGTGACACAACAAACTCAGAACAATTTTGAGTAACCAAATTGTAATTTAGCTTCGTTAGTATTCCATTTTATTGGAGTTACTATGAGATTTTTACATCATTTAAGTGTCAAAGCAAAACTGCGGATTTTTTCTGTTATATCTGTTCTTGGATTTATTATTTTAATTGGTATGATGATTTTTATGTTCTATTCAACCAATCAATACAAAGCATTGGAATATAACTTACTCAATCTTCAACAACACATTACACAAATTAATTTAGGCATTGCCAATTACTTCTCCCATCAAAAACTTGATGAATACAATAACGCCTATACAAAAAGTCAAACAACTATTCAATCGCTGAGTTCATTGATGCAAACATTGGATTTGTCCTCTGAACAACTTAAAAAAACAGCTCAAACCCTTGAACATCTCAATGTGGTCTTTTTGGATATTGTTGAAGATAAAAAAAAGGTATTTGACTATTTACAACAAATGAAACAAAGCAAGGAGCATATCAATAAAATCTTTGAAACCAATTATGATTATAAACTGCTTCAATACATGACCAAACTTGAAATTTATGAAAAAAACTTTTTACTTGAACACGATACGGATATCAACGAATTTATAAGCACTCAAATTAAAATGCGTCGTGCCGTGGGCGCCTCTGAGAATTTTATTGCCAATGAAAAGTTACAACGCACCATTGTAGGGCATTTGATCTCATATAAAAGTATGTTTGAGAATATTGTTGAACTTGAAACACTTATAGGAAAAGATATTACGCAAGGCAAACTCAAAGTTTTACATGAACTCAATCAAACCATTATGAACACAGTTGAAAAAGATTTAACCACGTTAGATACTCTTATTGAGAAAAAAGTTGAGTTTCTCATCTCTGCTTTAATTCTTATTTCCTTTGTTATGATTGTTCTTGAACTGATTTTGGCATTTTTAATGTTTGATACCATTAATAAATCTTTAGTTGCCGTTAAAAATGGGTTAAATGATTTTTTTGATTTTATTAACTACAAAAAAGAGCATATCTCTAAAATTGAATTAAAAACTCAAGATGAATTTGGAGAAATGGCACAAGAAATCAATAAAAATATCGACAAAAGTATGCAAACCTTTAATAACAACAAAGCCATTTTGGAACAAACCAATGATATCATCCAAAAAATATCCAATGGCTTTTTTTCGTATCATATCAATGAAAAAGATATTGTCTCACCCGATATGCAAAAACTCGTACAATCAATCAATTTAATGATTGCACAAACCAAAAACAAATTTGATACGATTGTTCAAGCACTGGAAAATTATGGAGAGTATAATTTTAATTTCCAAATCAAACAAGACAATACTCTGCAAAGACTTAATGGCGATTTTGGATCACTGGTTGCCAGTACGAAACTTATTGGTAATAATATTTCTGAATTTTTGGCCATGATTATGAATACTTCTGATAAGCTTACTTACGATACCAAACAACTCAACAGAAGTGTTGAAGAGTTAGAAAAGAGTTCAACTCATCAAAAAACAGCGCTTCAAACGAGTGTTCATACCTTGCAAAACATCACTAAAACCATCAATAACAACACCCAAAATACTCAACAAATGAGCCAATTGACAAACGATGTTTCAAACAGTGCTAATGTGGGTTACGATTTGGCAAAAAAAACCGCTGAGGCAATGAATGAAATCACCCATGAAGTGGGTTATATTAATGATGCCATTGAAATTATTGACAAAATTGCCTTTCAAACCAATATTTTAAGCTTAAACGCTGCTGTTGAAGCAGCCACAGCAGGAGAAGCCGGAAAAGGCTTTGCCGTAGTTGCCCAAGAAGTCCGGAATTTAGCCAACAGAAGTGCCCAAGCCGCACAAGAGATTAAAAATCTGGTGCAAAAAGCCAATGACAAAACCAAAATAGGAAAAGAGATTGCGTTTAATATGATTACAGGGTATGAGAGTTTAAGTGCCAAAATTGATAACACCACCACTTTGGTTAAAGAGTTAGAACACTCTTCCTTAATTCAACAAAATGGTATTAATCAAATCAATAAGGAAGTTCATATTTTAGAAGATAATGTCAAAATTAATGCACAAAACTCACAAAATATTGCTCAACTCTCATTTGAGATTTCACAACTTTCCAAAAAACTCGCACATACGGCTTCACAATCAAATTATAATATTAAGGCCAAAGACCAAGTATGTGATATTGATTTAGTCTATGCCACTGCAAAGTTAAAAAATGGGATTATCAAATTTAAAAATCACCACTTTAAAGCCTTAAGTTCTTATAAAAACAGCACCATTGATTCCCATGAAAAGACTCTTTTAGGAGAATGGATACAAACCCAAGAGAGTTCAAACAAACCCTTTGTGCATTTTGAAATGTGGCAACAATTAAAACAATTCAATCAAGAATACACTCAAAACATTCAAAAATATATCACCTTAAGTGCTAAAAAAGTCAATAACGATGAATTGATACAAATTTCTACCCAAATAGAACAATTGACCATTTCAATTTTTGACACACTTAATGAACTTAAAGTACTCAATTGTAAAAATTAAGAACTCTAAAAATAGCTTTTTGGCAATAAATGCACGTTCTTTTTACCTAATCATTGCTACAATTGTTCATAACTTTTTTAAATTAGACTAGGAACCTTATGAACAAAGCTGAAAAAGAAATTTTAAAACAATTTGAACAAGAAAATATTATAGCCAATTTAGCTCGTTATGAACTTGCTTATCAAATTGCACTGGAAGTTTTGGTTCAAAGAACTGAATTTGATGAAGCCTCTGCGTTACAAAAACTTCAAACCATGCAGTTAGAAATAGAACCTGAAAATCTATTTTATACAGTCATTGCTCTCATTCGCAATAAAAAAACATTTAAGAATTTTAAACAAGAGTTTGAAAAAGAGTTACAACAACACGCCTGTATCAATGCGTTAGAAGATTATTTAAGAAGTGATTCTCAACTGCTTCATCCAGAAATGTTTTTAGAACAAACCATAGAAGAGATTAATGACAATAAATTCTTTAATACAGCCATGCAAAAAATTTTTGAAGAAGAGTATGAAAATGTTCTCATACGATGGAGAAGTATCATCAACAAAGATCTCGCACAAGAAATCAAGCAAACAGCCATTTCAATGCTTTAAGCGATATCTTCATCCTGAGCTAAGTGCATTAAATAGGCTTTAAGCTTCATCATTTCATCCGTAGGATACTGTGTCATATAATCACCACGATTGACTTTGACATAAAAATCCTTACTCTCAGGATTATATCCAAAATTCACGTTTGAGATAACAAACTCAACCCCTTTGACCTCTTTTTGCTCTTTACGTTCCGCTTTTCTCACATCCGCTAACTCTTTAAGCAACTCAGGATGGTCAATATTTCTATTTTTAACTTCTTCATCCAATAAACGAGTCTCTTTAATTGATGCTACTGGTTCCACATTTTTGGGAATAACATTTTCAAACTGCTCAAATCGGGGAATGTTTCCAACTTCCATAATAACCTCCTTTTTAAAGAGTTTTTATATCTATTACGATTATAACTCTGCAACTCTTAAATTTAATATAAGTTTTTTGATTAATTAAGAGAATTTTAAAGCGACTGCTCAAACTTCTTATTAAAATATTCTCTGTTTTAAAGCAAAATGCAAAATTTTGTTGTATAATATCCGTTAAATTTTAATTTAAGGAGAATTTCTTGGACGATACTTCCCAGAGGTGCACGCCATCGCATAAAGAGGTAATATGGATATTTTAATATTACTGTTTATTGCCGTCATTGGTGTTTCGTTTTTGTGTTCAGTTTTAGAGTCTATTATTTTATCTACTAATATCTCTTATATTTCAATATTAGAGAAAAACAATCCTGCCCGAGGGGCTTTGCTTAAAAAGCTTAAAATAAATATTGACAAATCAATCTCTTCGATTTTAATCCTAAATACCATTGCCAATACTCTTGGAGCAACTGCCATTGGGGTACAAGCACAAAATGTATTTCAAGGTAACAGCAATTTGGTTTTATTGATTTCAATTATTTTAACCTTTCTCATCTTATTTGTTGCCGAAATTATTCCAAAAACCATTGGTGCAGTATATTGGAAACAATTAGCTCCGGCTGCAGCTGTTATAATTAAGTACTTTATTTTTATTACCACACCCATTATTGTTATTACACAATTTGTCACCAAAAAAATTGCCAATGGTAAAAATCTTAATGAATCTATTTCAAGAGAAGAGTTAATTCATTCTACTTTATTAAGTGAAGAAGAAGGAATTATTGGTGATTTAGAATCCGATATTATTGAAAATACGTTAACCTTACATAACATAAAAGTCAAAGATATTTTAACCCCTCGTTCTGTTATGTATGCCATTCAAAAAGATATGAAGATTAAAGATATTTTGGACGACAAACGCACCTATAAGTTTTCACGAGTTCCTATTTATGACCAATCCATTGATCATATTGTGGGCGTTGTTTTAACCAAAAAACTCTTTAAACAAGCCATTAAAAATAAAGAAGCCAGTATCGAATCGATTATGCTTCCTATTTTTACACTCAATGAGAATATTCCCGTTTCCAAAGCACTTAATACCTTTATTAAAAAACGAGAACATATGTTTTTGGTTTTAGACAACTATGACCAAACCGAAGGTATTGTTACGCTTGAAGATTGTATTGAAACGCTTTTAGGCTTAGAAATCATGGATGAGTCTGATACCATTGATGATATGAGAAAATTAGCACTTCGACAAATGAAAGCCAAACGAAAAGAAAAAGAGATTACCAATAAATTGGCTTAAAAAGGAAGGGTTCTTCTAAAAAGAAGAATCCTCTTTTTTAAGTTTTCTTACAATTGATTTTTTAACCGACTCTACCACAAAATTACGATGTGAACTGTTGACATTGGCAATTTGTTTATTGCATTTTTCGCACACAAATTCGGTTTGATGCAACAACGTGTCAAAATGATAAAAAAGCTCACTGTGACAAGCAGGACAGGTGGGTTTTAAATTTAATATCTCTTTATTGATATTCCATTCCCACGTCCATTGTGTATCATAAAAAATATCTTCATGATATTGAAAATAAGAAGGGGCTTGGAATTTAAAGAGAATATCAAACAAAACATTTAAAAAAGTGCATACGGCTAAACTCAAAAGAAATAGCATCACCATATGACTCAACTCTTTATTATCCGAAATCAAGACTCCAGCACCCGTCATAAAAAGGGTTAAAGCAAACCAATACATATATCTGTTTATTTTATGAATCATATTTCCTCTTTAACCCAATAAGGGATGTTTTTTAGGCTATTATTTTAACACAATTTTTGTAACAATATGATAAGATGACAAAATTATTTTTTAAAGTAGAAGAAATTGACACCCATTGCCAGAGAAGTATGTTATGCCTGTTACAGACCAAAAACCAGTTGTGTCTGTCAACAAATTACGCCCTTACACACCCGAACAAAATTTGTTATTTTAATGCATCCTAAAGAGTACAGAAAAACCAAAAACACCACCGGACATTTGACGCATAAATCATTGCCTAATTCCGCTTTGTATGTGGGTATTGATTTTACCAAACATCCTAAAATAAACGCCCTACTTCACGATAAAACCAATGAATGTTTTTTGCTTTACCCCAAAGAAAACTCCATTAAATTAAACCATGAAAAAATTCACAGCCAAAAAAATATTGTCATTTTTATTATTGATTCTACTTGGGCTTGTTCAAGAAAAATTTTAAGAGAGAACTCTTTTTTTGAAGAGATGAAAACCATCAGTTTTGAGCATAATCTTCGCTCAGCTTTTCATATTAAAACACAACCCAATGAGTTTTGTTTATCCACGATTGAATCCACTTTGTGTCTGTTAGAGTTGCTCAACCAACAAAAGCTTGAAGTCTTAGAAGAAGATCAGCTCAAAGAGTTTTTAAGCCCTTTTAATGCAATGGTTGACTACCAATTAATGTGTGCAAGAAATAACAAGATACGCTATAAAGAGCCCTCTTAATATTTAAATCCAAAGCCAATTTTTTTGAGTTCTAATAAATCGTCGGCTTGAAAAAGATGTTCTTCTTTTAAGACATTAAAAATAAAACGAATTTCGGCATTGGTAAAACCATCGAGTTCTTTATCTTTAATTTTAACACCCTCTTTAGCCACATACAAGCGTTTAAGTTTTCCATTTTTTTCTTTAATATAATAGACCAAATCATAGAGTTTGGTATTGATTTTCTCAAGCGTGACCACCACTTTGCCCTCACGTGCTTTTAAAGCATAAGAAGGGACAAGTTTTAAAAACTCTTCTTCGTTAATATACCCAATATACAACTTGGTAAAAATATCAAAATAAAGACCCATTTGTTGAGATTTAAAACAGTTTAAATCCAACGGATATTTAGGATGTTGTCTTGATATCGTTAATATATTTTCCAACGTTTGAAAATATTGAAACTTTTCATATTTCACTTTATACGTTTGGATAAATTTTTTATGTTTTTGAACAAACAGAAGCTTTTTGGCTTTTTTATCAAAAATAATTTTATGCAATAATTCATCGTCTTCAATGTCTTTTGTAATCCAAATCGTACAATACGAAGGAAATTTGGAAAGCCCTTTAGACCCTTCGGTTAAAACAATTAATGCTCGAACCGTTAAATGGGGAAAAAGCATTTTTAAAAGTGCTGATTTTTTATACAAACGCTTGACTAAACTGTCGGTTTTTTTAGAGGTACTCATCTCAACAAAATAGACGCTGTCTGTTGTAAAAAACAAAGCATCAAATTCACTGATGTCTTTATAGGCGCTTTTATAGACAATTTGCGCGCTAATATCAAGCATGAGTCCACTTTTATAATATTTCAAGCTCTGATTTTGATAGGGACCTTTTAATACAAATGCCGTAATTTGGTCTTCGTTTAACGCATAATTAATCAAATGTTCATAAATAATATTTTCAAACACTTCTCCTTTGAAACTCGTGTATGCAGCGATAAAATTTGCAGAGTCAACGGGTTCATCGTTTAAGATAAGTTTTTTGATGTTTTTTGTTGTATAAGGATACTGAAAAAGATTGGATTTGATTTTTTCAAGATTTAGTTGTTCGATATCTTCGTTTATTTTAAAATGGTGCAAACTCAATTCTTAATAGTTAATTTTGTCTCAATTATATCAAAAGAGACTTTTTTTTTCATAAAATCGTTCTTTTTTAGAAAAATTTAATCTTAATTCATTAGAATGCCCCCATGAAAAGAAATATCTTTATACTCCTATTAACACTTTTTTTAACCTCACTTTTGTATGCCAAAGAGGAAGTCAAACTCTATTTTCATAACAACACCTTAAGCAATGCACAAACCGCACTGCTTTTTTTGGAAGGCAGCCACATTACGCAAGCCAAACTCACTTTTGAAAAACTCCACATTGATTTTTTGCCTCATCCCCATAAAAAAGAGAGTTTTTTTGCATTAATTCCTATTTCGTACTATCATAAACCCAATGCGTATAAAGTTATTGTCTCTTATAAACACCAGGGAGAAAAGATTTTCAAGGGCATTTTTTTAACCGTTGTGGACGCTCAATATAAAAGTGAAATTTTGAGTGTACAACCCTCAAAAATTTATCTGAGTCAAGAAGATAAAAAAAGAACACAAGAAGAGTACGCTGATGCCATGAAAGTGTACAATCAAACCACAAAAGGTTTGGTAACTTCTTTTATAAAACCTCTATCTACCCCTATTACCAGCGATTTTGGAAATCAACGACTCTATAATAACACTCTTCAAAGTTTTCATTCAGGTACAGATTTTAAAGCTGCTATTGGGACACCCATATATTCCAGTGCCAATGGCGTAGTTAAGATTGCAAAAAATCGTTTTTATGCAGGAAATTCTGTTGTGATTGATCATGGATATGGCGTTTATTCGTGTTATTATCATTTGGATTCTTTAAAAGTTAAAGAGGGACAAAAAATAAAACAAAATGAGCTCTTAGGCTATTCAGGTAATACAGGAAGAGTCACAGGTCCTCATTTGCACTTTGCCATTCGAATAAAAAATATTATTGTAGACCCCTTACAATTTATTAAAATCATAAATATTTTGCAATAAATTATAATTATTTTATGCTAATTCAGATAGAATAAGCGCTTAATCAATCTTTATTATGACTATTCTAAGGCGTATATCATGCGAAAAACTTTCAAAAACTATATTTTTTCGAGACAAATTATCTTAGTAACTATTATCTTCTTTATTTGCTTTGCTTTTAGTACCTATTTACACACGACTTTAACCAAAAAAGAGGCTTTGGCTCACTCAGAAAATATTTCAAATCAAATTTTCTCTTCCATGTATCAAGTCATGAGAAAAGGATGGAGCAAACAAGATGTTGAACTCTTTACTCAATCCCTAAAAGATAATTTTAAAGACAGCAATTACAACATCAACATATACCGAAGTCAAACCGTATCAGAACTTTTTGGAGAAGTTAAAGAAAACACCAAAGACAATATCCTTATGAATATTTTAGAGGGAAAACAAGAAGAACTTTTTTATTTTCAAGACGATATTATTCGAAATATTTTACCTTTACATGCCAGAAGTGAGTGTATCTCTTGTCATGCCAATGCCCAAGTGGGAGATGTTTTGGGCGTCATTGAAGTCAAACACAATTTGTCGAATCTTTTTAAAGAAACGAAATATCAATTTATTGTCTTTTTCTTAATTATTATCCCTATTTTTTATCTGGTTGCCTTTATCTCTTCTCGCAATACCAGTAAAAAACTCACCAGCAGTTTGGATTTGTTTAATGACAAAGTCCAATCGATTAACTCCGTACAAGATTTTAAGCAATTCAATTCAAAAGACATTGATTTGTATTTTTATGAACTCAATCAAATCATACGACACATCAATGATATGGCAGAAAAACTTAAAAAAGTGGCTGTCGATAAAGAGCTTTTAGAGTTCGAAGTGAAACTTTTGGATAAATTTATTATTACTTCTGAAGTGGTCAAAGATTGGCGAGAATACATCAGTGATTTGCTGACTGAAATCAATAAAATCATGGAAACCTATACGCTTATGACAATGTTTCGAGTCGGAGATGACCAATTTGAAGTCGATATTTTTTGGCTGGGTGTTCCTCAAGATGATATCAAAATTCATTTTGAAGAGTATTTGCATCATACCATTAAAAACTCACAATATTTTGAAGGAATGAGTGATTTTATTATCAAACATATTATTGCCAATGGAGACATTAAACTCAATAATTTAAACAAAGAAGATATTGAGTATCGTTCAAAATCACTCTTTTTAGATACCCCAAAAATTGGTGGTATTGTAGGAATTGGTTTGCAATCCGCGTATGCCAGTGATCCGATTCGATATATTGTAATTGATTCTATTTTAACCACCATGGCAAACTTAGTAGGCTCTGTTAAAGCCATCAATAAATACACTGAAGATTTAGAATATTATGCTGCACGTGACCCATTGACGGGTTTGTTTAACCAAAGAGTTTTTAACGACTTTATGGCATATGAAACCAAACGAGCCAAACGACATGACTACTCATTTGCTCTTATGGTCATTGATTGCGATAACTTTAAATCCATCAACGACAACCATGGTCATGCCTTTGGTGATCTGTTTTTACAAACCATTGCTAAAGTCTTAGAAGAAGAAAAACGTGACGAAGATATTGTGGCACGTTATGGAGGCGATGAGTTTACCATTATTCTTCCTGAATGCAATGAAAATGGTGCGGTTACTGTTGCCAATCGAATTGCACAAAAAATTGCCCAAACCAAGCTTGAAGCCCCTACTGGCAATAAAATTGGATTAACCATCTCTATTGGTATTAGTGTTTATCCTCAACATACCACTTCCCAAAAAGATATGTTTATGATTGCTGATTCGATGATGTATCATGCCAAAGAAGAAGGAAAAAATTCTGTTAAACTTGCCAATCAAGAAGACATTGAAGTGATTTTAAATGAAAAACAGCACAAATCTTCACTGCTTTCAACTGCCATTGAAAATGATCAAATCGTTCCGTTCTTTCAACCCATTCAAATGTCTAAAAACAATAAAAATGGCGTGGTTATTCATGAATTACTCATGCGAATTCAACAAGAAGATAAGCTTATTTCTGCCTATGAATTTATTGAAATTGCAGAGATGATGGGATTGATTAATAAAATGGATTTAATGGTCATCAAAAAAGCTTTCCAAAAAATCAATGAAACCAACTACCAAGGAATTTTATTTATCAATTTATCTCCAAAATCTTTGGTTGTCAGTAACTTTATTGATAAGATAAATGCTTTGGTTGAAGAGTTTAATATTAATAAAGAGAAAATCGTATTTGAAATTACCGAAAGAGAGACCGTAAAAAACTTTTCTTTGTTGGAAAAATTTGTACAAAATCTAAAAGCGGAGGGCTTTAAATTTGCGATTGATGACTTTGGTTCAGGCTTTTCTTCGTTTCACTACATCAAAAAATTTCCTATTGATTATTTAAAAGTTGATGGGGATTTTATCATTAATATTAATAACGACCACAAAGACAAAGCGTTTGTCCACAGTATTGTAACTTTGGCACAAGAGTTAAATATCCAAACCATTGCAGAGTTTGTTGAAAGTGAAGAGATTGTTGAGATACTTGATGACATGGGTGTGGATTATTATCAAGGGTACCATATTGGAAAACCCAATCAAGAATTTATGCAATTAAAATAATCAAAGAAGAGTTGTTTGAACATATATTATTTAATCGATGCCATTTTAATCATTGCCATTTTACTCTTAAGTTATTGGGCCTATCAAAATCGTTTTTATATCAAGCTTTTTGAATATTTTAAGGTTTTTCTCTTAATTACCATTGCCGCCAAACTCTCTTCACCCATGGCAATGCTTTTAAAAAAACTTCATGTTATTGCTCCTGATTCTTACGCCATTGCCATTTTTATTGGCTTTATACTCAATCTTGTTATCCTTTTTTCATCGTATAAATTGATACTTAAATTTTTAGATACATTAATTAATTCTCAAAGCATTAAACTATTTTTTGCAAAACTCATTACCCTATTTGAGATGACTGTTATTTGTACCTTTTCTCTGTTTTTAATCATGCAAATAACTCCTGTCAAACGCTATGTTTATCCCCCTTTAGCAAAAACCATTACGTATCCTTACATCAAATCCTTTTACACCCAATTTTTAAACGATGACTTTATTTATGCCATTTTACACACCGATACCAAAACCAATCACAAAGAACTCATTTTTAAATCGTTTAAAAACTCTTTTTGATTAGCATTAAATGCTTCAATACATTTTTGGCAAATACAGGCTTTCATTTTCAAGTCAGTTGGGATAACTTCTCTCAATGCCATAGGAACTTGAATGGTATTACACCAGCAAGGCTCACTGCTTTTGGCTCTACATAAATTGGGTTTCTTACATAAAGGGCAAATCATTTCATCGATTATTTTTTCTGTACACATTGTTGCTCCTTGTTTTTTGCAATCAAAATGAAACTTTCGTGTTATATACTTCTTTAACTTAATAAAGGAGAAAAGATGATTAAAGCAACATTAACGTTGATTGCACTTTCTGTGTATTTCACCTTCAAAACGTCTTTAATTTTGATTGATGAGTACGTTCTTAAATCAAAATCAAATGTAGCCGCATAAGCTCTATGTGGCTAAAAGAAACTATTTTCTTCTAAAAATCAAATTCTTCAAGCTTCTGTTTTCATTGAGTGATTTAAAACTCTCTGCATTGTCCAATCGCTTTTCAAATACAAATTCACGGGCATTTTCTTCAAAGAGTGTTTGTACAAACCTTTCATCTAAAATAGGATCATTTAAACACGCCATTACTTGTGTATTTTCACAGCTTAATTCACCCAAACGTCTGATAATTTTACTGTAATCTTTTGATGCAATAAAACTTCCTTTTTGAAAAGAAGGAGGATCAATTATAATCAAATCATAAGGTGCAAACTTACGTATTTTACTCCACGATTTTAAAATATTAAAAGGCAAAAACTTGACGCAATTGGTTTGTAAATCATTCAAATAATGGTTGTCTCTTCCCGTATTGAGTGCAGCTTTACTCATATCGACATTCACCACTTGTTTGGCACCATGATATAAAGCAACCACACTAAACGAGCACGTATACGAAAAGAGATTCAAAACGTTTTTTCCACGACAGTTTTGAGCGACAAACTCTCGCCCTTTTTTCATATCAGCAAAAAAACCGATATTTTGATGATTTAAAAAGCTTAAATGATATTTTAAACCATTTTCTATGGCATGCGTACTTTCACCAAATAAAACTTCACTGGGAGCTTTAGATACATATCTTCTTTGAAGTATGGCGGTGTTAAAACCTTTGGTTTTAAGCGTTTTTAAAAATTCTACTAACTCATTTTCAATGGTTTCATCACACTTATCAAAAAAAACGACAAACAACAAAGTATCAATACTGTCAATGGTTAAGAACTCAAATCCTTTAAAACACCCTCCTCTCCCATGAAAAATACGAGTAAACTCTCTGCTTTTGTTTTCTAAATTTGCCAATATTTCCGTTTGAACCACTTCAATCATCGCTTTTTCCTAGTTTTCCTGCTAAAAATCCGCTTGAAAAAGACCACTGTAAATTGTATCCTCCACAAGGACCATCTAAATCTACAATTTCTCCACAAAAATAAAGCCCTGATACCCGTTTACTTTCCATCGTTTTGGGGTTCAACTCTTTTAAGGCAATGCCTCCTCTTGTTATCATCGCATTTTTAAAACCTTCATGTCCTACAACAGTTAAAGGAGTCCAAGCCAAATACTTCACGAGTTTTTCTCTTTTAATTCCTTCAAGATTTTTAAACCTATCTTCAAATGTAATATCACACATATTACACAACTCTTGAGCCACACTTGTAGGCAATAACGTTGAGATAAGTTCAAGAACCGTTTGCGTCGGATTTTGACTTAAACACGTTTTCAAATACGTAAAAATTTGCTCCTCATTTAATCCCTTGGTTAAATTTACCAACAAAGGCACTTCTCCTTGGGTATCAAGTATGGGAGTGAGTTCTCGTGCAAAATCTAAAACAACAGGCCCACGAATACCTTCTTTGGTAAAAATCAAATCCCCCGTGGCTTTAAGTTTTTTATATTGGAGTAAATTCACTTTAAGTGTTGCAGCAGCAATGGTATTGGCCTTACAAGAAGCCACCCATTTTTCTTTGGTAATAAGAGGCATCATGGCAGGATGTAAAGAGGTTACACTGTGCCCAAAGTTTTGAGCAAACGTATAGCCCTCACCCGTTGCTCCCAAAGTGGGATACCCCAATCCTCCCGTAGCAATAATCAAATGCTCTGCAGTGAAACTTTCATGCGCTGTTTGTACAATAAAAACATCATTTGCTTTGCTTATTTCAGTAATATTAACTTCACATAGAACTTCGATGTTTAAACGTCTTAACTCTTTGTCCAAGGCGTCTAAAATCGTGCTAGAATTGTGGGTAATAGGAAAAACTCGAAAGCCATCTGGGGCATGACTTTGCACTCCAATTGTTTGAAAAAACTCGCGTAAATCGTCAGCGGTAAATCGTTTGAGTGCATCACTCATAAATCGCCCGTGTTTTCCAAATTTTCGCATAAACTCATCTTGGGGCAACGTATTGGTTAAGTTACATCTTCCTCCGCCTGTGGCTTTTAACTTTGTAGCAATTTTTGGCATTTTTTCAAGTAGCAAAACTTTTTTATTTTCTAAAGCGGCACTAATGCTTGCCATAATTCCAGCAGCACCCGCCCCTATTATCATCACATCAAATTTTAGGTTCAAATCATTCTCTTAATCGTTTTTTTGTATTATATATTAATTGATATAAAGGGGTTGTTATGAAAGAGTTTGACTTAATCATTATTGGTGGTGGCAGAGCCTCCAGTTTAGCTAAAATGGCAGGAAATTTGGGTAAAAAAGTTGCCATAATTGAAAAAGACTCTTTGGGAGGAACTTGCCCAAACAAAGGTTGTGTACCGTCAAAACTTTTAATAGGTTATGCTCATGCGGCACGAAATATCAAAGATGCCAAACGCCATTTTATTGATGCTACCATCAACCACATAGATATTGAAAAAATCTTTGAAAAAACCAATGACTATATCGCTAAGATTGATGATATTTATCAAAAAAAGTTCAATGAAAATGTTACTGTTTTTAGAGGGACAGGCTCTTTTGTCTCCAATAAAGTCGTACAGGTCAATGATGAGTTATTAACCGCACAACACATTGTTATAGCAACGGGTTCACGTCCTATTAAGCCACCGCATGAAAAAGCATGGAGCAGTGATGATATTTTCCCTTTAAAACACATTCCAAAATCGATTGCCATCGTGGGTTCTGGATTTATCGCCGTTGAACTTGCCAATTTCTTTGATGCCATAGGCATACAAACAAAACTTTTAGTACGAAGTGAAACGTTACTTGGAAATGAAGATGAAACCATTTCAACCATTTTTAAAGAGGAGTTCACCAAAAATGTTGATGTTGCTTTTAACACCACTATCAAAGAAACTCATTATGAGAACAATCATTTTGAACTCACATTAGAAAACAAAAACGGTGAAATCTCAAAACACTCGTGTGAAGCGTTATTGTATGCTACTGGACGACAATCCAATGCAGACACCTTGCATTTAGAAAATACCAGTATCGAACTGACAACAAAAGGCTACATCAAGTGCAATGAATTTTTTGAAACCCATGCCAAAGACGTTTTTGTGGTTGGCGATGCCACAGGAGAAAATATGCTACAACATGCCGCAGCTTATGAAATCAATCATTTGGGAAAATATTTATATGAAGGGGAAAAATCGGCTTTAACATTCAAATATATGCCACACGCGGTTTTTTGTGACCCAGAAATTGCCAGTGTGGGAATCACAGAAGAAGAAGCCAAAAAACAAAACTTGAACTATGTGGTAACAACCACCAACTGGTTAGCCAGTGCCAAAGCCCAGTCTTTGAGAATCAAATATCCTCTTACAAAATTGATTGTCAATCCTTATACGTATGAAATTTTAGGGTGTCATATGATTGGATACGAAAGTTCAACAATGATTCATCAAGTCTTAGCAGTGATGCATTTAAGCAACGATATTAGACATTTAAAAGAGATGCTATACATTCACCCTGCATTAAGCGAAGCACTGCTTCCTGCAAGTATGGAATGTATTAAAGCTATTAAAAAGTATAAAGAGGAACATTAACCTCTTTATTGCGTTAAAACAGTTACACTGCACCCATAAGTTGTTTTGAACTTTCACCTTTAAGTGAACACATCTCTTCATAAGTTCGAGCCGTCTCTTTGGTGTCAGAAGTCAATAACTCTTCATAGAGTTTTTCAACTTTTTCTTCGGGTTTTTTGACACTTTTCATATCACTTTTATCCAATGATGCTAAATCTAAAAGCTCATTCCAAACCGAACTCTCATCTAACATAAATGCCGTAAAGGGAATCCCTTTATACTCAAAAGTTCCATTGGCTTCTAAATCGGTTACATACAATAAATACATTCCATCTGGAACGAAAAACTCTTCGTATTTTTCAAACAATGGTTCAAAATCCTCAAAACTTTCCAATTCGCATGTTAAAAATTTGATGCTTGTATCTGTACTCATCATAATAACTTGTCGTGCTTGAATTTTTGGAGGTAATTTTCTATCAGGGGAGAGTTGTTTTCCGGGTTCAATAATCAAAGCTCCTCGGTATCCGTGTAAGCCATTGCTTAATGTTGCATTTAATGAAGGTTGCCAGTCCAATTCATTTTGTTTGATAAATTCTATAACGGTTGCCATTTTTTTTCCTTAATCTGTAATTTGTTTGAAGTATGCAAGTTATGTTCCCTACATTGATGTTGTTTTTCTGTATTTTTTGGTTAATCGGGCAAAATCATAAAAATCACTGAGCATCAAATAGCGTATTTGTACATCGGCAAACTTTTTACGCACCAATTCAAATCCTTCATTATAGAGTCTGACATCATTGATAAACTCTTGTGGATATTCCAGTTTTTCCTCTTTAGCATTAGCAAAACACTCCATAAACTCCACAAATAAGATATTGACCAACTCCTCTTTTTGTGGCGTTTGTTGATGCAAAAAATCATCAATGGTTTCAAACTGCGCACATATCTTTTTTAAACACTCTTGCATGGAGTATTGCTTTTACATTCATTGATATCTTTGGGTTTTGGCATACGAATATGAAGCAATTCATTGATTGTATCAATATCAAAACCACATACTTTGGTTTGATTGATTTCCAATAAAGGACGCTTTATTAAAATAGGCTCTTTTATCATTAATTCTATGGCTTCCTCTTTTGATAAAACCGTGATATCCAAAGCATTGTTTTTGATTTTTAAAGCCGACATATTGAAAATATTTTCCACGCTTAAGTCTTTAAAAAAACTCTCCAATAACTCTTTTGTCCACACCACATTTAAAATATCTTTGACTTCAAACTCGACTCCTGCATTTTTGAGTAACGCTTTTTGTCGGGCATTTCCCCCGCACCCTTTTTTTTCATAAAAAACCACCACGGGTTTGGTATAAAATTTCATATTAACTCACTTTATTTTTAGTATTTAAAAAATGCACCAAATCGCTGTCCATGCTTATAAGATGTAAATCAAACCATGAAGGCAACTTCTCTTTATAATAGGCTTTGAGCATTTTTTGACCAAAAGAACTTTGTGCAAGATTTAAAAAATATTGCATTTCGGCTAACACTTTATTATGCTCATCTTTATGCTCTTTATGGGTTAAATAGCCAAATTCGTCCATTAAAGCTTCTTCATGGGCAAAATGTTTTTTACTGTGCACAAGTAAAATCGTCAATTTCTCTTTAACACTATTAATATCATGGATATCAACACTGTTATACACCTCTAAAAACTCTTGATGCAACTCGTCCATTGAATCAAATTGGAGTAAATGTTTTGGGGGTTCAAACTCTTTTAACTTTTTCATGTTTTTTCTTTTATCCTTCCTAATGCAAATGGTGTACCTTTGAGAAAAATAATAAATTATATTATCAAGTTAAGTGTCATAAAAGGGTTTTTATTAAAATAAAAACAGAGTAATTTTTAGATACAATAAAAAAAATAATTAAAAAGACCGAGGCAATGGAATTAAAAAGATTTACTCCTATTTCAAAAGATATTTTAAAACAAGGCGAATGCTACCCTTTTAATATTTACAAAGAGATTGAAGAGAAAGTTTTTTTAGTCTTACTTAAAAAAAATGATCTCTTTGTCAAAAGTAAAGAGTGTTTTTTAGTCGATGAGAACATCTCAACACTTTACATTAAATCTGAAGACAAAAAACTCTATCAACTCTATATTCAAAACCATATTAATGTTATTTTAGATGACCCTTCGGTCAATTTAGATACCAAAGCTTCTTTTATCAACCAAATTGCTTCTGTAACGATGAATGAACTGTTTGAAAGTGAAGTAACCTCCCAAAATATTGCCCAAATTGATTCTGTCATTGACAACTCGGTGCATTTAATTTTAAAAGACAACAAAGCAATGTACTCGATGCTTAAAGTCACTTCGTATGATTATTACACCTATACACACTGTATTGATGTAGCAGCCTATGCCATTGGTTTTGGTGTATATTTAGGACTTGAAGAACAGCAACTCATAACATTGGGAAAAGCTGCCATGTTACATGATATTGGTAAAAAATATATTGACCATGATATTATTACAAAAAATGGAAGCTTGACGTATGAAGAGTTTGAAATTGTAAAACAGCATCCGCAACTGAGTGTTATGCTTTTAAAGGGCATTGGAGAAACCGACGATACGTTACTGACTATTATCGAACAACACCATGAAAAAATTGATGGCTCAGGATATCCTTATGGTTTAAAAGCGCATCAAATCCACGATTTAGCAAAAATTGTTGCCATTTGTGATATTTTCAATGCCTTAACCACACGACGAACCTACAAAGACCGTATGAGCAGTTTTTATGCGTTTAATATTATGTTTTCTGAAATGAAAAATCAGTTATGTCCAACGTATTTGAAGAAATTTGTTAAGTTTATGGGATACCATGAAGAGAGTGAGTGACAAGTGAAAAGTGACAAGAATAAAGACTCGTCACTCGTCACTCGTTACTCGTCACTGGTTACTTATCACTAATCGTTAACTCAGTTCCACTCCACACTTATCACACTCTTTTCGAAACCATCCACGCCCAGGAAACGTTCCACAACTGGGACACTTCCAAAATAAAAAGTAATACCCAAAATAAATCACAAAACCAGCTACTGCTGCGTTAAACCAAGTGTTTTTGTCTAAACCATAAATCACATCGATGTCTTTAAACATCATGACTATACTTGGAGTTAATAAAAGAAAAAATATTCCTGCGACTATTTTTGAACGCAATACCGTTTTAGCAAACTCTTTTTTGATATCTTCTTTAGACATAAACTTCCTTTATTTTTGAATCGATACATACAATTTTTCCACCTTAGCTCGTGCCCAAGGTGTTTTTCTCAAAAATGTAAGTGACGATTTTACACTAGGGTTACTTTTAAAGCAATTAATATTGATGCGTTTAGAAAGCTCCTCCCAGCCAAAATGTTCCACCAAATGATTGAGTATGTCTTCTAGTTTTATGCCATGTAAAGGGTTATTGGGATTATTGTCCATACATTTTCTTCTTTGTTTTAAAATTTGTAAGGATTATATAGCACGTACGGTTTGTTTTATGTTAAGCCAATTGTTGAAGCACTTTTATAAGCTCCTCTTTTTTGGCTTCATTGCTTATACACCCTTGTTTAACATCAAAGTTTTCATAAAAATTGGGCAATGAGAAACTGCCTTTGACTTCTCCTTTGAAAAAAGGAGCTGTATGAATCGCGGTTTCTAAAACCGACAAACCACCACGAGCACCCGGTGAAGTTGCCATAAGTATCATGGGCTTATTTTGAAAGACTTTCATATTGATTCGTGAAGCCCAATCAAAAATATTTTTATAGGCTACTGAGTACGATAAGTTGTGTTCAGCAAATGAAATCAGTAAAGCATCACACCAAGCGATTTTGGCTAAAAACTCTTTAGCTAACTTAGGCTCTCTCAAAGCTTTGTTCCTGTCTTCAGAGTACAAAGGAAGCTCATAATCATTTAAATCTAATATCTCTACTTCATCGGTTTGAACAAGTGTTGTTGCATACGTCACAAGCTGTTTGTTAATCGAAGTAGAACTGTTACTGGCAGCAAAGGCTAAGAGTTTCATTGTTACTCCTTTAAATAGAGTTCTAGTAAGTATTATATATGAAAAAGTTTAGAATACTCTGATATATTTCATTCAGTTATATTTATTCAATTCTCATCAAAAAGAGACATTGTATTATGTTTTTGGAACATTTATAAGTATACCTTAAGCAAATATACTTTACAATTCTTAATAGTAACTTAAAAGGAAAGATAATGATTATCAACCAATTAGTGTCGTTACAACAGTATAACAATGAAATAACACAACACATGAAACAAATGCAAAAACTTGAAGAAAGTATAAAAAGTGATAATAATGTTGAAGTAAAGAATCTTCCGACAGAGTATATTGAAGAATTTCAAATGAATGAAGCACAACTCATTGAAAAAAGGATTTTTGAACAAATTTTAAATACATATTCAAGCTCATCATTAGAAGATTCAGATTTCTGGAAATTCCATCATAATAAGGACACCAGCAGTATAGATAATGCAAAAAAAGAGATGGAAACTCTTGTCAAAGAGCTTAACTCAGGAGAACAAACCCAAAGAGTTCAAGACTTTTTAAATTCAAGAATGGATAATCTTACAAAAGAAAGAACCACTTATAAAACACAAATCGGTTTTTCAGAATCGTTTAATATCTCAACTCTCAATGCACAATACAATATTAACATTTCATTCTCTTTCATACAAAGTTATAACAAAATGAATGAAAAAGACAGCAGTACTGGAGCTTCGAACATATTAAATTTAATCAATCAAGTTGATTATAAGAATATGTCAATTGAGATATCTCAATCAGAACAAAACAGTACACAAAGTTCAACGCTTGAAGAGTTAAATACTTGGCTCGATACACAAGGTAAAAATTTTAATAAAGTATATACAAACAATGAAACCAATGAAAACTTTAAAATACTAAATCAGTTTCAATCAACAACACAATTCTACAGTTACTTATAGGACTTCATATCATTATGATATCTGTTCCTCTTAATTTTGTTATGACTTTTTGCTGACTGCAACACCGCCTATGACAATAAGCAAAATACCTACAAAAGTATATGTGTCTGGCAAACTATCGCCCAACATCACGCCAAATCCTATGGCAAAAGGAATATTGGTATAACCTACTACGCCAATAATACTTGCTTTACTTAGACTGTATGCTTTGGTTAAAAACCATTGAGAAGCCGTAGAAAAAAGAGCCATCATACCAATCAGTGCCCAAATAAATGGCTCACTGTGCAGTCGTATGGTAACATACGGGGTAAACAAAAATAAACAAAAGGGTATAAGCACACCAAACGCTACAAAAGAAAGCATAATCACTCGTGTGTCATAGATGTCTTTGATTTTTTTAATCGTAGCATACGCCGTAGCAGCAAAAAAACCACCTAACACTCCTATGATATGCTCTAAAGAGATTTCTAGCCCAAAGGGTTTCATAATAAAAATTATGCCTAAAAATCCAATGAGTAAAGCAATAAAGATACGTAAATTGATGCTTTCTTTCATCAAATAGTACGCAAGTATGGTGACAAAAAACGGTGAAGTTTTATTTAATACCACGGCTTCACCCAAAGGAATGGTTGCAATGGTATAAAAGAAAAGTATCATCGCTACTGCGCCTAAAAAACCTCGTAAAAAAAGTAAGTGAAGTTTGGACGTATCAACAGGAACAGAGAACTTTTTAAGTGACCAAAAGATAAGAATAAAACCAATCAAATTTCGATAAAACACAATTTCAAAAGGGTCAATACTTTGTGAAAGAAATTTTGCCACTGCTCCATTAATAGCGCCTAAAAGAGCACTAATGAGCATAAACAGTACGCCTTTATCGATTGATTTTAACTGTTCTGGCATCTAGTCTAAATATTTTTCACCTGCAGCAGCTGTAAAAGTCATCTCTACAAGTAAATGGGGATCTACAAGTTCTGCTTTGACACACGCACGACTGGGTGCACAATTTTGGGGAAACCAAGTATCCCAAACTTCATTGAGTGCATCAAAATTGGCAAAATCAGTAACATAAATCGTCACGGCTAAAATCCGAGATTTATCGCTGTCAATCAAAGACAAAGTCGCTTCGGCTTGTTCAAATATTTGTTGTACTTGCCCTTTGATATTGGCTGTTGTGTCAGTCTCTGCAACTTCAGTGAATGTGGCAATACCATTAAAAACGGTTACATCTGACCAACGTTTGCAAGGATTAATTCGGTGGATTTTCATCAATTTTCCTTAATAACTATTATGCTTGTGAATTTATGGTAATTTATCTTATTTTGATAAAGTCCTAGCTGAATTGTGTCGTGATTTTATTTTTTATTAAAACTTTTCTTATCTTTATAGCGATACAATGAAATGATAAAAAATACACAAAGATTGATTATGATGACAACCAATATAAACTCAATACTTGCTACACCAAACACCACAAAAAATAGTGACATACCCAACAATGAAGAGTCCTTCAAAAGTAATCTGATACCAAATCAACAAAAAATAACAAGCGAAAAAACCAGTGCTTTCACCTTTGAAAATATTAAAGGAATCACGTTAGAAGAGATTGATATTTTATTTAAAAATGAAGACGATAAAAATATGGCAAAAAATCTAAGACTTGCAACCTTATTTACCTATGATGAATATTTAGCAAAAGCCTTGTTTAATACCGTTTTAGGGCAACCTTTTAATGTGGGATATTCTTATTTAACCAACCGATACGAAGATAAAAGTCTCTTCTTAACCTCAACAAGCAGTGATAATTTATTTGATTTATTACAAGAGTCAATCCACTTCAAAATCAATAACCAAACGACAAAACCAAGTGAGGTCATACCGCAAGAGAAATTAGATAAAATCTTAACCCATGTGAACTCTTTTAATTTTTTAAGTGCCTTTTCCCATAGTTCAAAAAGAGGTTACGATAAATATAAAGATGAAAAAAATGATTACGCTTTTTTATACAACGATTACCATTTAAAATACCAAGAACTTATATACAAATATCAAGAATTTGAGAGTCACAATAAAATATTGATGAAACAGTTTTAAAAAGCTTTGCTCCACTTTTTTGCTTTTTTATGAATGATATATATTTCCAATAACAGCCATAATGGTTAATACCTTGAGTATCAAAAGTTGTGCCATTCTACTCTCTTTTATTTTATCAATCAACGTTTATCCTTGTGTTTATTTTAAATTTTATTAATTATAATAAAACAATTAAAAAATAATAAGATTTTCATTTACTCAAATATAATAATTTATTAAATTATTATAATGTCTATTTAAGTTTATTTTTATATAATTTATCACATTAAAGTTCAAGGAGTTTATCAATGTCTTCAATCAGTGATAGAGTAGATAGTTTTAATGTTGGCTTTTTTAGTACTAAAATTAGTGATAGAGAGCTTACTAAGTTAGAAGTTAATACTCCTGCCGAATTAGCTGGCTTTAAAGATAAGATGAAGGTTATAAGTACTGAAGCTAATACGCCTCCTCTTTCTAAATACGTCCAACTTGATGGATACTCTCTTGATAAAGATAATAATAAAATACCTACTAAAATTACATTAGAAGGTGTTTATGCAAAAGATTCATTTTTGGATAAAGATGGTAATTGGGATGTAGAAGCAGAAGCAGTAGCTTATAAAGAGAGAGAACTTGCACATAAAAAAGAGTTCATTGATAACTGGATAAAAAATAATGGCTTTGGTGAATTAGAAAATACAGCTCAATTAATGAAAGCATTATTAGAAAAAACAGAATCATAATAATACTTTTATTAAAAATAAACTGTTAAAAAAATTACTTTATTTTATGCAATATATATGTATTTCCAACAACAAAAATAAGGGTTAATGCCTTTAATATCAAAATTTGTGCCATTCTACTCTCTTTTATTTTATTGATCAACATTTAACCTTGTGTTTATTTTTAAACCTTAAATAGTACTTTTAAAATCGGGAATATTATTCATCATTTCTTTATAGGTTTTATGACTATTTAAAGCGTTTATGACGATATTCAAAGGTCTTGAATAATAAATACCTAAATCATATTCATCTTCATTTAACGTAAAAGCCAGTTTTTCTTTAGGAGGCATAAACTGGGCATTAATTTCTTTTTTATTTCCTCTTGCATCTATTTTAACCCAAGCATATTTATCTAAATATACAGCATTTAATCCATGTAAACAAAAAGAATCTTTTTTATCCTCAGAACAATGTAATCTTTGATAACAAAAAGCGGTAGGTATTTTATTTGCTCTTAATAAAGCTGCCAATAAATGAGATTTTGCAAAACACCATCCTGCTTTTTCTTTTAGAACCTCACTTGCTTTACAGGTACTGACATCTATTTTATAGTCACCGCTGTGTTTGATTTCATCTCGTACGTATTCAAAGCAATTCTTAACAATTTCTTGATCACTGTTACAATGTTGTGTTAGGTCTTTTGCTAGTCTTAAAATAGATGCATTTGAATAATCTATAATATTGGTTTCTTCTAAATAAATTTTTTTATTAATCATACTTTTATCCTTATTCTTTATTTATAATACCTTCCAACATAATCCAAAATATCAATTCTTATGACAGCGGTTCCTTTTACCATTTTTTCTGGCAATTCTTTATGTGTTAAATGAGGAGTAAATTTTTCAACAATTTTTACTAAAGCACTATACTTTTCATTAAAATCACACACAAGACTTGCTGTTCCTCTAAGAATAATACTGTTAAATTTGGTATTAACATCACACGGATTTTCAACTTCTTCATACAGTAAAGAAATCATTTCATCAATTTCGAAACAAACATTAGCATTAAATTTTATATTATCAATCTTTTTTCCTTTGGGTAACCCATGCATATATATTTTATTATCAAAATGGACAAAATGCATAGGTAAAATATAAGGATAACCATCTTCACCGTATGTTCCTAGACGTCCGACTTCTGCTCGTTGCAATAAATCATTGATTTGTTCTTCCCTTAGCAAATGTGTTTTAGTTCTATGTCTCATTTTTTATCCTTTATTTTAATTCATCTAGGGCTTTTTGGAATCTTTTAAACCCCAGATTTATCTCTTTTCTTGAAATATTTAAAGCAGGTAAAAATCGTATAATATCTTTCCCCGATTTTAAAACTAAAACTTGATTCTTTAAACATACTTCAAGTAAAGATTGAAGTTTTTCCTCTTCTTTTAATTTTAAGCCTAACATCAAACCCACTCCACTTTTAGAAGAAAAAAGCTCATTATTTGTCTTGAAAATCTTTTCAAGCTTTTTTTGAAAAAGGCAAATAGTATTTGCGATTTTTTTTGTTCTATATTTTTTTTCTAAAATTGTTAACACTTCCACTGCTGTTGTTGTACATAAAGGATTTCCACCAAAAGTTGAACCATGATCACCCTTTTCGAAAATATTTATTTTCTTTGTCATCATCAAACCTATAGGTAAGCCACCTGCTAAACCTTTTGCCATAGTTATAATATCTGGCTTTAATTCAAAAAAATTAGAAGCTAAAAACTCTCCTGTTCGATAAACTCCTGTTTGAATTTCATCGATAACAAATAAAACACCTTTTTCTTGTAGATATTGATTTAATGTTTGTAACTCTTTTTTATCGAAAGCTTTTATCCCACCTTCCCCTTGAATTAATTCAAGCATCACGGCAACACTGTTTTTATCTATTTTATTTTTTATATCCTGTACATCTTTTGCATAAATAAACTCATTTGGAAAAGGTTCAAAACCTAATTGTTTATCTTTTTGTCCTGTTGCATTTAACGTAGCCAAAGTTCTTCCATGAAAAGAGTTTTCTAAAGTAATAATATTATGTTTTTTTATCCCTTTACATTTTGCATATTTTCTGATAAATTTAATTGCTGTTTCATTGGCTTCTGCTCCACTGTTACAGAAAAATCCTTGCATATTTTTGTATCCACTTAATAATGCAACTTTTTTTGCACACTCTTCTTGAGTTTTTATAGGGTAAATATTGGATACATGAATAATCTTTTTTGCTTGATTTGCTATGGTCTTTACAAGCTTTTTATTTCCATGACCTAAACAGTTAACCCCAATTCCTGAAGTAAAATCAATATAATCTTTTCCTTTTTTATCAAATAAAGTAGAACCCTTTGCATATAAAAACTCAACTTTAAAAGGATTATATATATCCAGTAAATGTTTGCTCATTTTTTTCCTTACGTATGATAAACTTCAAATTGTTTATCTTCTTCTTTCAATTGATATCTTTTCTTTAGAGATTCTTTAAAGGCTTTCCCTAAAAATTCTGATTCAATAGCTTTTTTTGTTAAAGCCATATTAAAACTAGGATTGACAATTAATTTATTTAAAAGCTCTATTGATAAATCATCTTCTTGTCTTTTTATCAATCTCATTTCATCCTCTTTACAAATCGTTCCTTCTTTTAAAACCTTTGCATACCAACCGGTATATCCACTATCAAAAATAAATTTCGTCATCTGCTTTTGATTTGTATTGGCACTTAATTTCCAACAAGGTTGCCTTGGTTGGGTTATTTGGATTTGACTTTGCCCTATTTCATAAATATCTCCAATACAAATATCTTCTTCGCTTATGTTTGATAAAATCAGGTTCTCTCCAAAATGTGCCATTTGATCTATTTCAAAACTTATGTTGCACTCTTTACTTATTTTTTCGTATGTTTTTTCTGAAAATAAAAATAAGGCTTTATTTTCTCCACCATGATGGATTAAATCCGCTTGTTCATCTTCTTTAAAGCCTGTTTTTGTCAAAAAAGCTTTTTCAACAGGGTACTTTTTAATTGCAGAAACAAGCTCTTTTCTTTTTATCCCTTCTAAAAGGCTTTTTTGGACTTTTCCCACTTTCAAATAGAGTACTTTGACTACTTCTTCCATGGGCTTAATCTTTTACTATATATCGACTTGAAATGGCTAACCTATTCCAACTATTGATGACAATAGCTAACCACTCAACGGCGATAAGCTCCTCTTTTGTCAAAACTTCTTTCGCCTTTTCATAAACTTCATCAGGCACTTGGTTTTCACTTACTAACGTGATTGCTTCAACTAAAGATAAACAAGCCTTCTCTTTTGAAGAAAAATAATCACTCTCTTCCCAAGCAGCAATGACACTTATCCTTTCAATACTCTCTTTACAATCCAAAGCATCTTTTGTATGAAGTCTTATACAATAAGCACACTTATTTATTTGAGAAGCTTTTAATTTAAGTAAATGAACAAAACCTTCATTGATTCCTGCTTTTAAGGTTAACTCTTTTAATTCTTCTTCCATACTTGATAATTTTTTGTACATTGAAGGCACTTCCACGCCTATATTAATTCTCTTTGTCATATCATTTCCTTATTTATTTAAGTTTTATAAAAGTATAATATCAATAAACTGTACTTTAAACAAGATACACTTTATATAATTTTCATAAGGTCAATTATGTATAAATTTGAAAAATCATCCATTCCTTTATATCTTCAATTATATGAACAAATAAAAATGGATATTCAAAATAATACCCTTGCTGGTACAAAACTTTTATCGATTAGAAAAATGTGTCAAGAGTATAAACTCAGTAAAACAACGGTTGAATCTGCCTATAATCAACTTTATGCCGAAGGTTATATAGAAAGTCGTCCTCAAAGTGGTTTTTTTGTAAGTGAAGATTTACATAAAGAGTTTAAACAAAAACATCAAGAGATGTCAGAAGAAAAAATTTCTGAAAAAAAATATAAATACAACTTCTATCCTGCTCAATATAGTGATGATGTATTTCCAAAAAAACTTTGGGCTAAGCTACATAATAAAGTCATTACAAGTATCAATCTAGGTCTATATCCCAATAAACAAGGAGATTTAGAACTTAGAAAAGAGATAAAAAACTACTTAGCAAGTTCAAGAGCAGTTATCTGTGAAGAAGAACAAATTATTGTTTGTAGTGGCTTTTCTGATTCTATGTTTATTGTTGCTACTCTTTTAAAAGAATTCACCTCTTCTATTAGTATAGAAAATCCTGGTTATAAAGTTACTCCAAAAGTTTTTAAGCTATTTGATTATAAAATTAATCCTATTGCCATTACAAAACAAGGGATTGATTTAAAAGAGCTTGAACAAAGTAAAAGCAAACTGGTCTATGTAACTCCTTCTCATCAATATCCAACAGGAGTTACAATTCCTATTTCTAAAAGAATAAAGCTTATAAATTGGGCGATTAAAAATAATAGTTATATCATAGAAGATGACTATGACAGTGAACTCTCTTATAATAATCGCCCTATTCCATCACTACAAGGGATTAATAACAATGAAAGAGTGATTTACTCTGGTACTTTCTCAAAAGCTTTATCTCCTGCTTTAAGAATAAGTTATCTTGTTTTGCCTAAAAAACTTTTAGAAAAATATAAAAATACTTTTGATTTTTCATTTTCAGGAGTACCTATTGATATACAAAAAACATTGGAAGCTTTTATCAAAGAAGGTTACTGGGATAAACATATAAGAAAAATGAGAGCCTTAAATAAGAAAAAACATGATTTAATGAAAAAAGCTATGAGTGCCTATCTTAAAGATACCATCAAGATATTAAGAGAAGGGAGTGGTTTAGCCATATTATTTAAACCAAAAGTAAAAATTGACTGGAAAAAATTAGAACTATTACTTGAAAAAAACTCTATAAAAATATATTCCATACAGTTTGATACAAATTTAGAAGATAATGTTATCAATTTGGGTTTTGGCTGCTTAAAAGAAGAAGAAATTTTTCCCGCAGTGGAATCCTTTTCACAAGCATGGGGTAATGCTATTAGAAGTTAGAAGTTTCGGGGACAGGATAGATAATTTAAGGCAATAGGATACTACTTCTAGGTCATATATCGTACATTTAAGTATCCTATCCTCAGAATTTTCCCCAGAATTTTCATATCATAATAATTCATTACAACTTACAATTAAGTGAAAGATTTGAGGCAGATTATAAGAAGTTTTGTTAGTATCTTACTAAATAAAAGATTTTATGGATAAATATAATAATGAATAAAAAAAATATAGAAACATTTGATGAACTTGCCCAATTATGCAATTACTCTTTTGTAGAAAACCTTAACAGTGACCCTGATGCAAAATACAATGAAGATAACAAATTTCCAAGAGAAGTTTTTAGTGGACATTATGTACCTGTCATTCCAACACCTATCAAAGAGCCCATATATATTTCACATAGTATTAACTTTTTTAAAGAATTGGGTTTGAGTGAGAACTTGATAAAATCAGATGAATTTATCAAACTGTTTTCAGGCGATATGTCCAATCTTTCTCAACCCATGCAAAATATAGGTTGGGCAACGGGTTATGCTTTGTCTATTTATGGGACTGAATATTATGCCCAATGTCCTTTTCAAACGGGAAATGGCTATGGAGATGGCAGAGCAATCTCAGTTCTTGAAGCTGTAATCAATGGTAAAAGATGGGAATTTCAACTAAAAGGTGCAGGAAGAACACCCTATTGCAGAGGTGCAGATGGACGTGCCGTGTTAAGATCAAGCGTACGAGAGTTTTTAGCTCAAGAACATATGCATGCACTTCAAATCCCCACATCAAGGTCTTTGACTTTGTTTACTTCACAAAAAGAGCAAGTGACAAGACCTTGGTTTAAAGATAATTCTTACTCAAAAGAGCCTGAAGTTATGATTGAAGAAGATGTTGCCATTACGACTAGAGTTGCTCCTTCTTTTATACGTGTTGGGCAACTTGAACTTTTTGGAAGACGTGCGAGAAAAAATGAACATGAAAACGCTTTAAAAGAGTTAGAAATGATTGTTTTACATCTGATTGACAGAGAGTACAGCGAAGTAATCAATCAAAATTTAAAGCTTGATGAAAAAATCATACTGCTTGCAAAAGAGTTTCAAAACCGCCTTACGTCATTGGTGGCTAACTGGATACGAGTTGGCTATTGTCAAGGCAATTTTAACAGTGATAACTGCGCAGCAGGTGGATTTACACTTGATTATGGTCCGTTTGGATTTATTGAGATGTTTGACCACAAATATCAATCTTGGACAGGTGGAGGAATGCACTTTTCGTTTTTCAATCAACCCGTTGCAGCCCAAAAAAACTTTAAATCATTTTGCAGTGCTTTAAAACCATTGCTTAGTTCAAACACAAATGTTTTAGAAGAACTTGAAAAAATCGAACATAATTTTCCAAAAATTATGCAACAAAAAATGGAACATATGTGGGCTAGAAAACTAGGTCTTAGCAAATTTGATGTTGAGTTGTTTGAAGAACTTATCAATCTGTTAATAGAAACCAAAGTTGACTATACGATATTTTTTAGAGAACTCTCATCTATTCCTGATGATATGAGTAGCCTAGAAAAAAGTTTTTATGGAAGTGTAAAAGATGAAACGATGAAAGAAAAATGGAACAGTTGGCTCGAAATTTGGAAAACAAAAATCGATGTAAATGATGAAGAATCAAAACAAAAACTATCAAAGCAAATGAAACTTACGAATCCCAAATACACATTAAGAGAATGGCATCTGGTTTGGGCATATCAAGAAGCGCAAAATGGAAACTATGCGCCCGTACAAGAATTACAAGAAATCATGACAAAGCCCTACGAAGAACAAACAAAAGAGATAGAAGAGAAATACTATAGTAAAAAACCTTCAGATTTTTTTGGAATAGCTGGGATATCGCATGTAAGTTGTTCGTCGTAAAAAAGATTTAACTTATGCGTTCCCAGACTCTTTATCGTTCTAAAACATTTTATTAAATTGTTTATCCAGTTCCAAATAAAGCGTGTACTTATTTTGGTTTATTGTCATACATAAAGCGTATAAGTTTTGCATATTTGCCATTTGGGCATAATCAACGCTTTGATGAGAAAAATCCATCAGTTTAATATCTTGCAAAAAGCTCAAATGTTTGGCATTTAAAGAAGCCATTATGGCATTGGATACATTCAAAAATATCTCTTTGTTTACAACAATTAAATCTTCATCGATTTTATTTTTCATTTCATTATTGCTGTTTTGGCAAGACTCTATAAGAAAAGCAAGAAAAAGCGGTATGTGATATATGATCTCATACTCATCATTGTCTGTTTCAAATGTCAATAAATAGCTTAAATAGTTATTCTCTTTTAGAGATTCTTCTTGAGAAAAAAAAGCATTTTCAACGGCTGTATTAGGTAAAACTTTTTTAAAAGTCTCAATAATCTCTTCTAAAATGATTTGCCTTATTACGCTATGTTGTGAGGTTGGCGTATGTGTTGTATCTGAAGGGTTGAATATATCATCAGGATTGTCCTCTATGATGACTTCAATATTCTCATTATTAAAAAAAAATGGCAAACTATTTCCTTTATTAATCGTGTTTTACTCTAACAAATTATTTTTTATGATTTGCATAGGATACCATAATTGATAGCGTGATTTTAATTAATCTGCATATTTTTCATTGATATAAAACCATTCATTTTATTAATCCTCTTCTTGACTAAATAGAACAAACACCTCTTTTTATTCAAGTCCGTTTTAAGTAGTAATACCTTCACATAAAAAATAAATTTTTCATAGATAATTTATTGGCTACTATGTTTCCTTTCATAAATTTTATTCACCATTTAAAACAGATAACACCGTTGCTCGACTTGTTTTAAGCTCTTGCGTTATTTTAGCAATATTAATATCACCGTTTGGAGTATAATATTTTTCATCATCTAACATTTTTAAAATCGTATCTTTTTTATCAAGGATTTCTTGAGAAGTCTCTCTTTTTTGAAAACTGAAATCCTCTTCACTCATACTTTCCATCGCGTCTAAATCTCTTTTAATGGTTGGCATGGTTACTTTGAGCTCTTTTGCCAACTCTTTTGGCTCTTCAATGCCTTGGGCGATTAAATCTCGTATGGCGATTCTTCTGGTTTTCATTTTACGACGACGATGATATGAGAGTTTCAATATTGTTTCTTTGTATTTTAAAATGTGCAATTAAAAGATTTATTAGGAAAAATATAGATTTCCAGCAAGTGTTACAACAACAAATACCTTAAAAAGTAAAATTTGTGCAATTTTGCTTTCTTTTATTTTATTGATCAAAGTCTATCCTTTTGTTTATTTTAAATTTTATTGATTATAACAAAACTCATGTGAAAAAAAGTGGAGATTCAACCTCTGGGGGGGGTGTAACATTTGACTTCAACAGGTTTACCTGTTCGGTACTAGGTTTTGTTATCATTTTTAATTAATCGTTGAAATAAAATATCTTCTAAATTTCTACTTGAATCTACCATTAATAAAATATATACTTTTTCATTTTCAATTTTATATATTATTCTCCATCTTTGAAAGATAACTTCTCTATACTTCAAAATTCCAATTTGCTGAAGCTCTGGCACAACTCTTTTTTTCTCAGGAAAGTAATATAAATTATTACACTCTTCTTTTATAGCAAAAAATATTTTTTTTGCTGTTTCTATACTATCTGTTTTAATATATTCAATAATTGATTCCAAATCAAATTCAGCACTTTTTGTCCAGATAACTTCAAAGTTTTTCATTGAAAATTATCCAAAGAGTTTTTTTTCTAAATTATTAAACATATCCTCTTGACGAATAATATGGTTGTTTTCAATATCATTCTCACTTTGAACAATTAACTTTAACAAATTTAATGAATTTTGCATATTTTCATAGCTCTTAATATCTTGAACAACTGCTTTAGCCTCACCATTTTGTGTGATAATAATTGTTCGTTGATTTTCATTTACACTGTTTATGACATCAGCTGTCTTCGATTTTAAATAGCTAATTGGTTTTATGTCTTGACTTAAATGCATAGGTGCAACCTTTTTAAGATATCGTTTTAGATAGTACTATATTTAGATTTAATTTAGTATTAAATATTTTTTGTGATAACGTTTAATTGAATAAGAATGTGTCTAGTGTTTTGAGGTCATTCCAAAGGTGTATTTAAAATACATCAAGCCAAGAAAGCGGAAACTCTTGTAGTTTTAAAGAGAAATATTAAATTTAAGTATACATTCCCAACTGGAAGTTGGGAACGAGGAAAGAATTTCAACATAAATGCAAAATGGTGCCTGACACCTATTTTATTTCATTCAAGTAAATCTAAATTCTTAATTACTAACTCTGCTGACTTAATAGTTTCAATTGATACATCAGGATCAAGTTTAGATTCAATTTCATTGATTTCATCCATCCACTTAATATATTCTGTATCTGTAAACTCTCCAGCCTTTTTTTCTGTACTTTTTTCAATAAATTTAATTAAATTAATTGTCAATTCTTTTGCCTCTATAGAGGGGATACTTCGAAAATCATCTTCAAAAAAATCTTTTTCATACTCATCTTCATTATCAGCCATTTTTAAATATCTACTTAAATAATAAAAAGCTTCTCTTACATCAACTAAGTTATAATCCTTAATAATATCGCTTAAATTCTCCATTAATCAATCCTTATTATATCAAATGCTGATTGTGGCAAATCTGATAATATATATTCATGAGACAAGGGATTAGCCTTATCCTTAACATTTACCTTATGATAAAAAGGTACAGCTTCAAGACGAGATATGACACATAGCAAAGGTCTAAAGTGCATGTCTTTAGCAGATTTTGAAATATAAACTATTTCATCATGTTGTTCTTGTGTTATTTTATTTAGTTTAAGCATGGTAGAGGCTCCTTTCCGAATCCCTCTTCTATTTAACTTAATTTTTGTATTATGATGGTCTACTCCATTAACTTCTTTTTTTAATGTATTATAGATTTCTATAGGAGAAGAACTTGGAGGTACAGTAAAATGAGGTGATTCAAAATCAGAACCAAAATATGGCGTACACCACATATAGTGTCGATCCCCATAGTATTTTTTATTTATATTATAAGCCAATGTAGTCATCGTTGAATATAATATAGGATGACTAATATCATCTAATGACATAAACTACCTCCTTATTTAGTTTTGCTAAATTCTATATAAAATAATCTTAAATTAATGTTTTAAAAGTTTTATTACCTTAGAGATATTAACAGACTCATATAAATAAAGCTGTAGATTTTAGCTTCAGACAAGGAAGAGAAGAAAATCTGCGATTGAGCATACAAGTAGTATGTGATTGAGCTGATTTTCTTATCTGACGCAGTATCAAGTTAAAAGATACTGCTTTATTTTATTCCCATTCGATGGTTGCTGGTGGTTTTGAGCTAATATCATACACCACTCTATTAATCCCATCCACCTCATTAATTATCCGTCTTGAAATCGTTTCCAACACATCATGAGGGATATGTGCAAACGTTGCTGTCATACCGTCTGTGGCTTCTACGATTCTTACACAAACTGTGTTGTCATATGTTCTGTTATCGCCCATTACTCCAACTGATTTTACGTTTAACAATACGGTAAACGCTTGCCATGTTTGGTCGTATAATCCTGTGGCGTGTAAGACATCTAGCATGATGATGTCGGCTTTTCGCAATAGCTCTAAGTCAGGTTTGTTTACGTCACCCATAATTCGAATCGCAAGTCCAGGTCCTGGGAATGGGTGTCTTCCAATCATCTGTTTGGGAAGTCCTAACTCTAAACCTAACGCTCGTACTTCATCTTTGAAAATTTCTCTAAGTGGCTCAATAAGTTCAAACTTCATCCAATCGGGTAATCCCCCTACGTTGTGGTGCGATTTAATCGTCTTACTTGGTCCTTTTACTGAAACTGACTCAATCACATCGGTGTAAAGTGTCCCTTGTGCCAAGAACTCAATGCCATCATGTTTTTTGGCTTCTTCATCAAAGACTCGAATAAAGGTCTCTCCGATGATTTTTCGTTTGGTTTCAGGGTCAGTTACCCCTTCAAGTTTTGATAAGAATTGCTCACTGGCATCTACAGTAATTAAAGGAACACCTCTTGACGCAAACATCGCTTCAACTTGTTCTCGCTCATTGGCACGTAATAATCCATTATCTACAAATACAGAAACAAGTTGGTCACCTATGGCTTCAGCTAAAAGTGTGGCTACGACTGAACTGTCCACTCCACCACTAACCCCACAAAGCACTTTTTTATTTCCTACTTTGTCTTGAATCTTTTGGATTTGCTCTTTGGCAAAGCTTCCCATGTTCCAAGTGCTTTCACATCCACAAATATGTTTCGCAAAGTTTTTCAAAAGTTTACTTCCCTCTTGTGAGTGATACACTTCAGGGTGAAATTGAAACGCATAAATACGTTTTTCTAAGTTGGCAATGGCAGCAAACGGTGAGTTTTCACTTGTACCTATTTTTTCAAAACCTTCAGGAATATGCTCCACTTTGTCTCCGTGACTCATCCAAACAATTTGTCCATCGGTTGTATCTTTAAAAATATCACTTGGTGTTTCAAAATTGAGTTTGGCCTTTCCGTATTCGTGATGATCTGCAGGAATAACTGAACCACCAAAATGTTGAGAAATAAGTTGCATACCATAACAAATTCCCAAGATGGGTAAGCCAAGTTCAAAGATTTTTGCATCTGGGTGGTAAGCATCTTTGGCATATACAGAAGCCGGTCCCCCACTTAAAATAATACCTTTGGGTGTTTTAGCAAGTATTTCTTCAATCTTTTCATTGTAAGGGACAATTTCGCTGTAGACACCGCTTTCTCTTAGTTTTCGAGCAATAATTTGAGTGTATTGACTTCCAAAATCTAAAACTATTATGGGAACATGTTTCATGTACTGTTTTCCTTTGTTATGCTTAATATAAATGCAATAATAACTAAAAAGGTGTTAAGTTTTGATGAAAAAGATAAAAGAATAAAAAAGAAGAAAAGCATAAAAGTGCCGAAGCACTTTTATACGGTTTTATCCGATATGGTAAAACCCTAAGATTTCGTATTGAACATACCAAACCCCAACCGAAACAAAATATCCAATTACGATGGTCCAAGCATATTTCATGTGTGCACCAAAGGTGTAAATACCGTGTAATTTACCCATTACACCAACCCCTGCAGCACTACCAAAAGAGATCATTGATCCCCCAACTCCAGCCGTTAAGGTTACAAGCATCCATTGGTCAAGCCCCATAGCAGGGTTTGCTTTTAACACAGCACTCATAACAGGTACGTTATCTACAATTGCAGAAAGGAATCCTACTCCAATATTTGACCATGTTGGTCCTAAAACACTTGGATCGTAAACAACAGCAGCCAATGCCAACCAACCAATAAAGTATAAAGCCCCTACTGCTGCTAAAATACCAAAGAAAAACATCAAAGTATTGTTTTCGATTTTGGCAATGGAATGAAAGACATTAAAGTGTTCATTTCCGTATTTTTTCTTTAAAGAGTAAGAGAAAAGTTTAAGCAAAGACAAACCAAACATCATACCCCACATCGCAGGTAAGTGTAAGACTTGGTGTGACATAACGGCACAAAAAATGGTAAACACTCCTAAAAACATAACCACTTTTGCCCCTTCGTGCATTTTAGGTTTAACCTCTTTAGACGCATCAAAATCAGGAACTTCATCGGGAACAACACGAGCCAATAAAATAGCCGTAACCAAATATCCAATAATAGACGCAGGGAATAAAAACATAAAGTCTGTAAAGGTTCCTTTTCCAGCTGTCCATGCCATCAACGTAGTAATATCCCCAAATGGCGACCACGCACCCCCAGCATTCGCAGCAACAACAATGTTAATCGCACCCGGTACTAAAAAATCTTTTCGATGTTTTTCAATGGTAATAAGTACAGTTGATAAAATCAACGCCGTTGTTAAGTTATCGGCAATGGGTGAAAGGAAAAACGCTAAGATACCCGTAAGCCAATAGAGTTTTCTATAGGTGTAACCTTTTGAAATCAAATTATATTTTAATCGGTCAAACACACCCATATGAATCAACGATTCAATGTAAGTCATCGCAACAAATAAGAAGAAGAAAATTTCAGCAATTTCTAAAATCAAGTGTTGCGCTTGGGTATGAACCAAATCCATACTTAAGCCATTCATTGCATAGTAAAGTGCTACTAAAATAAACATAAATGTACCAATAAACAAAGCCGGCTTAGCTTTATCAATTGAATACTTCTCCTCGGCGGCTACAAAATAGTAACCCACAACAAAAACCAATAAACAGGCAAAACCTACCCATGTCATGGTTATATCTGGTGCAACTTCTCCTGTGGATCCGCTTGCAGCAAGTAGTGATAAAGATGACAACAGCAATGTCATCAAGATTTTTAACATCATTTCTCCTTAAAAAGTAAGTATGCTTATAAGTCCATTATAATGCATAAAACAGAAAAGATTCTGCCGTAAATAAACTTAAATTATTAATAATTGTAAATTTTCTGTCAAGAAGATGTCAATTTTTTATATAATGCGCACCCAGTGATTCTTTGCGGTTTATTGCCGCTTTTAATATCGATTTTGCTGTTAATAATCTTAAAAACAAGAGTCGGCCTACCTCTTCTTTTAAAAATGTATCGATTTGTATCAATGTGTTTTTCAGTTCTTCTTCATTTCGCATAATGGCAACATGTTCCCACATCATTTTTCGCAAACGGTTTTTAATCTCTTTATCAATCTCTTGGTTACGAATAAAGTGTTTGATGCTTTGTGTGTAGTTTTTACTCTCTATGGTAAAATTTATTGCCAAACTCTTTTCAACGGCAATTTTAGAAAAGACAATTCCTTCAAGTAAAGAGTTCGATGCCAAACGATTCGCTCCATGCACTCCCGTACACGCACACTCACCAATGGCATATAAGTTTTTCATACCCAAAACTTGTGCGTCTAAATTCGTAGCAATTCCTCCCATGGCATAATGAAATGCCGGAGAAATCGGAACTTTTTCAAAGGGCAGTTCAAATCCTAACTCTTTTAAGTTGGCATAAATATTGGGAAATCGTTTTTTAAACTCTGCTTTTTCAAAGTTTTCAAACGATAAAAAGACCCCTTTTTTGGTCTTTTTAGCATAGTCAAAAATAGCACGACTCACCACATCTCGCGGTGCTAATTCTCCGTCTTTGTGATAATCAAAAACAAAACGCTTATTCTCTTCATCAACAATATGCGCCCCCTCACCTCTTAAGGCTTCACTTAAAAGCGGTTTTCGAGCAAAATGAGTACCTTTGACCACCGTTGGATGAAATTGCATCATCTCCATGTCTTTAAGTTCAAGCCCTTTTTCCAAACAAATGCCTTGGATTTCTCCCGCAATGGCTGTTGAGTTGGTATGATATTTGTAAATAGACCCAATGCCACCACTGGCAATAATGGTATTATGCGCATAAACCACTTTTTGGGTGGTTTCATCACTGAAATATTGTGCCCCATAACATACCCCGTTTTCAATGAGCAAATCGCACACCACCGCGTTGGTCATAATTTCATGCGGACACACTTGCAGTAAAAACAGATGAATCATTCGTCCTGTGGCATCGCCATCGGCATGCAAAATTCGGCTTCGACAATGAGCAGCTTCTTTGGTAAATGCCAATTCGCCTTTGGCATTTTTATCAAACTGTAAACCAGCGGTAATCAAATCATCAATACACGCGCGTGAGTTTTCACTTAAAATCCGTACGGCTTGTTCGTTGTTGTGATGAACACCCGCAATAAGTGTATCTTGGATATGAGGCTCGATGTCGGTTTTGTCAACGGCTGTTGCAACTCCGCCTTGTGCCCAAAATGTGTTGCACTCCCACGGAGATTTTTTGCATAAAATTAATACTTTTTTATCTTTGGGTATGAGTCTTGCTGCGTTAAGACCTGCAATACCACTGCCTATTATTAAATAATCATAAATCATTTATTTGCTGGTTGTTCTTGGTCATTAACATATACAGGGTCTGCTTTGTATCCACACCCACTAAAAGATAATAAAAAACTTGCTATAATGCAAGCATGAAAAAAGTAAACGATATTCTTACGCATTTGAAGTTCAATCCTGAGTTTAAAAAATTAAACACTCATACTACACTACAAAAACTAATAAACACCTTACCTTTGAAGCTAAAAAAAGGGGTAAAATTTGCGTATATTAAAAAAGACGTTCTTTTTTTTGTCTTAACTCATCCTGTATATAAAATGGAGTTTTCTCACAACAAAGATTTGATTTGGTCGTTGCTTAAAACCTTGGGCATTGCCAATATTTCCGATATCAATTTTTTTGTTACGAATGTTATGGAAAAAAAAGAGTCTCTTCAAGAAGAAAAACCCTTTTTCCAAGAGCGTTCGTATGGAATTTTTGAAAATTTTATTCAAGACAAACCCCTTCACCATAAGATAGAAACCATCCGAAAACTCATAAAAAATCTTTCGTGACATTTAAGCAGGCTTTAAAAAAATCTCAACTAGAATATTACTTATTATCTTTAAGGTTTAATTATGTCACTTTGTTCACGCCTCTTTTATTTCTGTAAAAAAGGCTCTTTTTTTCTCCTGTTTTTTTTGCCCTTAACCCTTTTTGCTTCTTTAAGTTTTTATGATTTTTTTAGAACCAATCACTCTGCTATGCTTATCATCGATGCACACTCAGGAAAAATTATTGATGCCAATAACGCGGCACAAAAATTTTATCAATACACGCTTGATGACTTTAAACAATTAAACATAAGTGATATTAACACGTTTAGCCAAGAACAAGTTTTACGTGAACTTAAACTGGCTAAAAAACAAAATCGAAATTTCTTTATCTTTAGACACCGACTTAACAATGGTGAAATCAAAACAGTTGAAGTAAGAACCACCCCTTATGTACTTGAAAACCAAGATGTCTTGATTTCTATTATTCAAGATATTACCCTAGAACGATTTAAGCCCAACGATGTTTTACACTATCAAGAACAACTTGAAGCACTTATTGATGAACAAACCCAACAGTTAGAAAAAGTACATCACTCACGGCTTATCTATTTTGCTCTTGCCACACTTGTGTTGGCTATGACCATTTTAATTTTGTTAAAAATATTAAAAAATCTCAAAAAACTCAAAGATACTCTTGCGTATAAAAACAATGAAATTGAACACTTGTTGGACAACAATGCAGTGGCAATTTTTTTGGCAAACGCCCAACGCAAAATTTGTAAAGCCAACCAACGTGCTTATGAAATGTTTGGTTATAATAAAGAGGAACTTTACAATCAAAGTTTTGAGATACTTCATATTTCAAACGAATTTTTCGAACAATTTGCACCCCAATACCAAAAACTTCTCAAAAAAGAGGTAATCAGTGTAGATTATCCTTTTAAGAAAAAAGATGGTACAGAAATTTGGTGTTCAGTTTATGGAACTCTTATCAACTGTAACACGTGTACCAATGAAATCATTTGGACACTGTTAGATATTACCGATAAAAAAATGATTCAAAAAGAGAGAGAAACCATCATTGAAAAACTTGAACTAACGTTAGAAGCAACTCATGTAGGTGTTTGGGATTGGGATATTGAAAAAAATAAAATACTTTGGGATAAAAACCTCTATCATCTTCTTGGATATGAAGAAAATGCGTTTAAAATTACCTATGAAAAATGGGAATCTCTTTTACACATTCAAGATAAACAAAAGGTATATCAAAGTCTTCAAAAACAATTGAAAAATAGTGATATTTTTATTGATGAATTTCGCTATAAAAAAGCCGATAATTCTTGGATTTGGATAGAAGTACGAGGTAAAGTGATTCGATACGATGAACAGAATAATCCTTTACAAATGGTAGGAATCAACACCGATATTACGCACTTAAAAGAGTATGAAACCATCTTAAAACAAGAAGTTGCCCAAAAAACAAAAGAGTTAAATGCTTTAAATAAGCATTTAGAACAACGCATTGAAATTGAAGTACAAAAAAATCTTCAAAAAGATATTTTGATTCAACAAAAAACACGTTTGGCTGCTATTGGAGAGATGATTGGAAACATTGCTCACCAATGGCGACAACCCTTAAGTGTGATTACCACATCTGTTAGTGGATTAAAGATTAAAGAAGAGTTGGATTTACTCACATCGACTGATATAAAAGAGGTCAATGAGTGTGTTATGAAAAATGCCAATTTTCTTTCACATACCATTGATAATTTTAGAAATTTCTTTGCCAATGAAGAGGAAGTTCAACGAACGTTTATTGTGGCAAATGTACTTGAAAACACAATTAATATTATCAAAAATACCTATGACCATAATTTTATTACCCTAATGTGCAAAATCAATAAAAATATTGCCTATTATGGAAGCGAAAACTTATTGTCTCAAGTGATTTTAAATCTTTTAACCAATGCCAAAGATGCTTTACTGGCTCATAATATCAAAGAAAAATATGTCTATATTGAACTGTTTGAAAAAAATGAACGTATTTATATTACCATTCAAGACAATGCAGGGGGAATTGAACACGACATCCAAGACAAAATATTTGACCCTTACTTTACGACCAAACATCAATCACAAGGAACAGGTTTAGGACTTTATATCAGCAATCAAATTATTGAAACTCATTTTAATGGCAATATTTACAATGAAAATAAACGTTTAAAACAGCAATGGGGCAGTTGCTTTACCATTGAGTTTCCTAAAGGGCACCTCTAAAGTTAAAAATATTTAATCTTTTTTTCTTCTTCTTTGTAATTGGGGCAATGTACTTCTACCCAATCCCAAAACGCCTTGGAATGGTTTTTATGTTTTATGTGTGCAAGTTCATGAATGACAATATAATCGACACAACTAAACGGCAGTTTCATTAAATTGGTACTTAAATTTATCACATTGTTGTATGAGCAACTTCCCCAACGACTTTTTGTTTTCCGAAATTTTAAGCAAGAAGGAAAAGCATTCATTTTTTGAGCATATTTTTGCACAATATCAGGCAAAATCTCTTGGGCTTTTTGTTTATAGAACCCATCAATTTGTTCTTGAGTTAAATTAAAATCTTCCAAAAGACATACTCTTCCTAAAAAGTAAAATTCATGGGGTTGAAGCAGTTTTGCTTTAAGAGGTACAATGTGTTTTTCCAACCAAAGCATTTTTTGTTGAACTAAGGCTTTTGCCTCTTCTAAAGAGTAATACCAATGGGCTTTTATACGAATTGTTTTAGCATCAACAATTCTAATATAGCACCGTTTCATTTTTTTACTTTTTTCAAAGTGTACCGTTATGTCTTCATTATCTATTTTTACACTGAAATTCAAAATTAACCTTAAGAATTATTTTGATAAAATCCTACCAAAATTTAACATAGGAAACGCGTAAATGAAAATTGCAAAAAGAATGGAAAATCTATCTCCATCGGTTACAATGGCAATTACTGCATTAGGTCGAGAACTCAAAGCTCAAGGAAGAGATATCTTAAGTTTCAGTGCGGGTGAGCCTGATTTTGATACCCCAGAAATCATCAAAGAGGCTGCAATTGAAGCAATCAAAGCAGGACATACGAAATACACTGCTGTTGAGGGAATTACTGAAACCAAACAAGCCATTATTAACAAACTTAAAAAAGACCATGGATTAAACTATGAATTAAACCATATTGTCATCAGCAATGGAGCTAAACATTCTTTATTTAATCTTTTTCAAGTTTTGATTGAAGAAGGGGATGAAGTCATTATTCCAGCACCTTATTGGGTTACGTATCCTGAACAAGTCAAATACTCTGATGGTGTTCCTGTTTTTATTGACACCGATGATTCGACCAATTTTAAAATCACACCCGAACAATTAAAAGCCGCCATTACACCAAAAACAAAAATTTTATTGCTGAACTCTCCTTCAAATCCAACAGGTGGAATTTACTCTAAAGAAGAATTAACGGCATTAGGAAAAGTGCTTGAGGGCACAGATATTTTAGTCTTTTCAGATGAAATGTACGAAAAAATCATTTACGACGGAAAAAAATTTACAGCAGCAGCTGAAGTCAGCGAAGATATGTTTCAACGAACGGTTACTATTAATGGATTAAGTAAAGCTGTAGCAATGACCGGTTGGCGTTTTGGATACATTGCCACACCTAAAGTTGAACTGGTTAAAGCGATGATTAAACTGCAAGGACAAGTTACATCAAATATTAACTCAATTACTCAACACGCTTCGATTTTAGCCCTTGAAGGCAAAGCCGATGAAGCCATTGAAACCATGAGAGTGGAGTTTGAAAAACGAAGAAATGTTGCCATTACACAACTTAACTACATCAAAGGGATCTCTTGTGTTAAACCTGAAGGTGCTTTTTATTTGTTTGCCAATATCAAAGAACTCACCAATGATTCAATTAAATTTTGTTCAGAACTTTTAGAAAAAGAGGGAGTTGCTGTTGTACCTGGTCTTGCATTTGGAGCAGAGGGATACTTCAGATTCTCTTTCGCAACAGATTTACCCAGCATTGAAAAAGGGATTGAAAGAATCCGAAAATTTGTTGAAGAGAACTACTGATTTATTATGTCTAAAATGACAAAACAAAAAAAAGCCACGGTTGTCTCCACAAGCGTTGCTGCTTTTTTAACACTGAGCAAACTCATTGTTGGGATTGCCAGTGGTTCTGTCGCCGTTTTGGCTTCTGCTGTGGATTCTGTTTTGGATATGTTTGTCTCAATTTTCAACTACTTTGCCATTAATAACTCCGAAAAACCTGCCGATGAAAACTTTAATTATGGTCGTGGAAAGATTGAAGCTTTAGCTTCAGTAATTGAAGGTACGATTATTACTGTTTCTGGGCTTTTTTTATTTTATCAAGCCATCAAAAAAGCCATCAGTGGGGAAACCTCTTCGTATTTGGATGTTTCATTAATTGTGATGATTATCTCTTTATGTATAACCATTTTATTGGTTCTGTACTTAAATAAAGTTGCCAAACAGACCAACAGTATGGTGGTTAAAGCCGATGCTTTACACTATAAAACTGACGTTTACTCCAATATTGCGGTATTGGCGTCTTTGGTGTTGGTTCATTTGACCAATTATGAAATTTTTGATGTCATTGTTGGGGGAGGAATTGCTCTTTATATTATTTATTCATCTTATGAACTCATCAAAGAAGGGGTTTTGGTCTTACTTGATCGTGCCGTAGAAGAAACCTTGGTTGAAAAAATTAAAGAGATTTTACTTTCAGAAAAAGAGATCAATGCGTATCATTTATTAAAAACCAGAGAAGCAGGACACCAAACCTTTGTGGATGTTCATTTGGTGTTTGATTGTTTAATTACACTAATGGGTGCCCACAAAGTTGCAGACAGAATTGAAGATAAAATCAAACAACTTGACACCCAACGTGAGTGGATTATCACCATTCATATGGACCCTTATGATGATTTAGAAATAGACAAGGAGAATAAGTGAAAAAGATCATGCTCTTTTTTTTATGCGTAAGTGCAACGCTTTTTGCACAAGTTGATTTAAGTAAAGCCAACTTATACAAAGCCGATATTAACTCTCAAACAGCCTATGATATGCAACAAAAAGGGGCTTTATTGATTGATGTAAGAACCAAACGAGAGTTTGAGTTTTCAAGACCCAAAGGAGCGATTAATATCCCTGTATTTAATGAAAAATTTGGACAACGAGTCTTTAATCAAGATTTTATTGAACAAATTGATTATGCAGTTAAAGGCAACCACGACAAAGAGATTATTCTCATTTGCAGAAGTGGTTCACGCACCAAATTTGCAGCAAATTTACTTGCCAATGATGGATTTAGCAATGTCTATAACATCCAACAAGGATTTGCGTATGACTGGAGTAAAACCGATTTACCCGTAGAGAAATAATCTTCTTTATAGGGTGTTTTTATAGCCTTTCACACTGGTGTACAAATAAAACAATGATTGCACCATGAAAAAATAAAAAGCATTGGTCAATCCAATATAGACAAATACCACATCGGCTATAAAAAAACAAATAAACGCATAGCCTCTGATTTTTGGCGTATGACTTGAAAGTAAAAAACTTCCAAATATTGCCAAAGAAGATGCCAACAAATCCACCCATAAAACGGTAAAATCAATCTCTCTCATGCGTGGTACAATACTAAAATAAAGCACACAACCCAACAACAATAACACCATGCTCATAAGCATGGTATCTCGTTTTTTATGGGAAGTGTGCTTATATATTCCAATAATCGCCGTCATAAAAAAAAGCACCATTTGTAAAATAATAGGCACTTTACCTTTCAACGTAAAAAATATGAGTAATGCCGTATTGGAAATAAAAAAGCTAATAAAGCCATAATAAAGCGGTTTGGTATTGATTTTAGTACTCGTAGCCATCAAATAAGCCCCAAGAATAGAAAAAATAGCCCCAAACGCTTCAAGTAGTATCATTGTGTGTCCATAAATTTTTTTGAGAGTGTAGCGTATTTTTAGTTAGACTTCATTGGGTTGGGTGTTATGCAAATTAATGATTTTAAAGTTTATTGATAATGTGTTATAATAAATCAAAAATAATAAAGAAAGTCCATGAGAGCAACCAAAGAAAATATACTATCTTATTTACAAGAAATTAAATCTGAACTTACCCATAAAGGCATTCAAAAACTTGCCCTCTTTGGAAGTTATGCAAAAGATGAACCAACGATTTACAGCGATATTGATATTGCTATACAAAAAGATAAAACATTTCTTTTGCAACACTCTTCATACAGCTATTTTGAACTTATTTCGTATATCAAAGAGAAAATAAGTGCAAAGTTTCATAAAAATATTGATGTTTTTGACCTTGATTCACAAAGCAGTTTTAAACAATCTATTGAAAAAGAGTTGATTTATGTTTAGTATTAAAGCGTATGAAAGAGTAAAACTTATTGTTAAAAAAATCAATTTCATTGAAGCAATTGTCAAAGAAAAAGGCTCAGTTGCAAAAGCCTTAGAAGATGAACAAAACTCGAGAGCTTCTATTTTAATGCATCTTACAAGTATAGCAGAACAGTTTGACAAGCTACTTCACAATGGTGAGTTAGAAGTTTTAGCTTATTTTGAGAAACAAGATATCAAAGGCAGTTATGAGCTAAGAAATTTTATAGCACACGATTATGAAGGTGTTGATTTGTATATCGTTGAAGATGTGATAATTCAAAGATTGCCAATCATTAAGCAATCGGCATTGAGTGTATTGAGGGCTAATTAAATTAAGTTTTTTATTTAAAGAAATTAATGATTTTTAGGTGATTGTCTATTGTAAATTCGTGTTGCATATCTTCAAAGAAAGTATAAATAAGTAATATTTATTTTATCGCTCATTTGCTTTATCTCTATTAAACTTAAACCCTTTTGTTTTTAAAGAAAAAGAACTGAGTTTTTTAGGAGTTTGAATTTCTCTATTTTCCTCTACACTTAGCTGAATCTCATTTTTTGGCAATTTATTAAAAAATGCCATAACTTTCTCAAAAATAGTATCATTGACTTCTACTTTTAAAGTACGTATAGCATCTCCTTATAAGAGAAGGAATTCCATGGACACTGAAAACTCAAATGAAGATATTGAAAGACTTCAAAATAAAATTTTTGTGGGTTAGTTTTGGCTTATTCTAAAAACAAGTATCATTTCCAAACCAAATTTCACTGTTCACCATTTATTAATCACTAAATCCTTTCCTTAACCCATTTTTAGATACACTGTTTGCTTAAAAATTGATGAACTAGTAAAAGAGTATATTGGTGATAATAATAAGATATCTAACAAAAGTAGAAAATCATAAGACCTAATAGAGGTAGTTAAATATTTTATATTAATCTATGAGATACTATGAATATTTTAAAATAGTACAATACAAGTATAACTGAAAGGTAAAGTTTTTTAATCATGAACAAAATAGAAAAAGAAGCTTTGAATTATCTAAAAGATAATAAAAAAGAATTTTTAGAAAAATATTTAAATGGCTATGAAGTTCAAGAAATTAAAACTGCAATTTTTACAGCAGGTGCAAGTGGAGCAGGAAAAACTGAATATGCAATAAGTAGAAAAGAGAAAGAACCATTTTTATTACATATGGATATTGATGATATTAGAGATTTTTTTTCATCTATTGGATACAATGGCTCAAATTCAAGTGATTATCAAAGACCAGCTTCAAAAGGTGTAAATTGGCTATTTGATAGAGCAGCAAAAAAAGGTTATTCTTTTATTTTAGATTCAAATTTTGCAGAAGCTACAATTGCACAAAGTAATATTCAAAGACTTTTAGATAAAGGTTATGTAATAGAGATTAATTACATATTTAGAAATATTCAGAAAAGTTTTGAATTTGCTAAAAAAAGAGAATCTATGACAAAAAGAAAAGTTCCTTTAGAAGTTGTAAAAAGTAGCTTTAAAAATTCATTTGATACAACATTACTTATTAAATCAATTTTTCAAGATGCTATCATTTTAAATATTTTTGATAGAGAAAATGATATAATCCACGAAGATGTAGATGAAAAACAATTTTATATTTTATTAGCAGGAGAAATTTTATGAGTTTAGAAGATTATTTAAAACAAAATATTAAACCAGATATATTACAAAAAGCAACAGAGTTTAAAAACTCTTCAAATTATCAAGCTATTAAAACGTATACTTCATCTCATAAATATCAAGCCGCAAAAACATCTCTAAAAAATAGAGATAAAAGTGTACATAAAACGACACTTGCAGATATTGAAAGACTACAAAATAAAATTTTAGTGGGTTAGTTTTTCACTTATTATAAAACAAATTCAATTTCCAAACCAAATTTCACTGTTCACTAGTCACTAGTCACTAAAATCCTTTCCTTAACCCAATTTTAGATAAACTACACCCTCAAAAATACAAAACCTATTTTCACATTTCAAAAGGATTTTTAAACACACTATGGCACTCATCGACCTCCAAAACATCAACAAACAATACGACACCAAAATCATTTTAAAAGAAGCCAATTTTACTTTGCTTGAGGGGCAACGCGTTGCTGTCATTGGGCAAAATGGTCAAGGTAAATCTACCTTGATGAAAATCATTATGAACCAAACCGAAGCCGATTCAGGGATTGTATCCATTGATAAATCGGTTAAAATTGAGATGCTGGACCAACAACCTAAATTTGCTTTAAACCTAAGCGTTCGAGATGCGATTGAAGGGCAACTCGTTGAGATAAAAAAAGCCAAAGATGAATACGAAAAAATCACCCATGATTTAGCCACACAATATGATAATATGGAGCTTTTACACCGTCAAGCCCAATTGGCTACTTACATTGATTTTCACAACGCATGGGATTTGGACAACTTAATTGAACGGGTTTTAAAAGAGTTTGCCCTAAAAGAGTATGAACATAAAGATGTGAATTTGCTTAGTGGAGGAGAACAACGACGGGTAAGTTTAGCAGGATTGTTGCTTAAAAAACCCGATGTGTTGTTACTTGATGAGCCAACAAACCATTTGGATGTTTATATGGTGGAGTTTTTAGAACAACTGCTACTTAAAAACAATTTTACGCTTGTTTTTATCTCTCACGACCGTTATTTTATTGACAACATTGCCACCAATGTTATTGAAATTGATGGAGGCGTTTTACGAAAATTTAACGGTGGATACAGTTCTTATTTGGAACAAAAGCAACAAATACTTGAAAATATGCAAAAAGACCACGAAAACCTCTTGCGATTGGTCAAACGAGAAGCCCATTGGATGCAACGAGGTGTAACTGCCAGACGTAAACGAAATGAACGACGAAAATCCGAATACTTTGATTTAAAACAAAAAGCCAAAAGCAATCCTGCACAAATACGAAAAATGACCTTAGAGCTTCAAAGAGAGCAAAAAGCTTTTAACTCCGATGAAATCCAAAACCGAAAAAAAATGCTGTTTGAAATTGAAAACATTGAAAAATCATTGGGCAATAAACTTCTTATCAAAGATTTCAGTACTCGAATTTTACAAAAAGATACCATCGCTATTGTTGGTCCTAACGGAACTGGCAAATCAACTCTTCTGAGAATTTTTTTAGGCAAACTCAATGTAGATAAAGGGCTTTTTAAAAAAGGCGATTTTGAAGTGGGATATTTTGACCAACATCGAGAAATGCTTGATGATTCTAAAAACATCATGGAAACCTTTTGTCCCAATGGCGGTGACAGAGTCCAACTAAGTGATGGTCGAGATATGCACGTTTTTGGATACTTAAAAAACTTTTTATTTCCCAAAGAGTATTTGGATAAAAAAGTGGGTACCTTAAGTGGAGGAGAAAAAAACCGTGTGGCACTTGCTCTACTTTTCACTAAAAAAGTGGATTGTTTGGTTTTAGATGAGCCAACCAATGACTTAGATATTCCTACGATTAACATCTTAGAAGAGTATTTGCAAAACTTTCAAGGAGCGTTGATTTTTGTCAGTCACGACCGATATTTTGTCGATAAGATTGCTAAAAAGTTGTATGTTTTTAAAGGAAGCAACGGTGAAATTATAGAGAGTTTCCAACCGTACAGTGAGTATTTGGAAATTGAAAAAGAGCTTCAAGACTTAAATGAATTTGAAAAAGAGCTCTCTAAAAACAATCAAATGACTAAAGCCAATGAGACAGCAGCAACTTCGATAAAAAAGCAAACCAAACTCAGTTATAAAGAACAAAGAGAGTATGATGCTTTACCTCAAGAGTTAGAAACTCTTGAAACAAAGATTGAAGAACTTACGTTGTGTTTAAGCAACCCAAAATGTTATGAACAAAAAGGCATCGTAGCGGTTTCAAGTGAATTAGAAATAACCAAAGAGGCGTATGAAAAAAAAGTAGAACGCTTCTTAGAACTTGAAGAGTTAATTGAAAGTTTTAAACAATAATTCAATATAATAATTTTTCTTATTAAAATATAAAGGCAACCTATGAGTTTGATTGAACAACTAAAAAATGATTTAAAAGACGCCATGAGAGCGCAAGAAGTTGTACGAAGAGACAGTATTCGAGCGATTAATACCATGATAAAACAAGTGCAAGTGGATGAAAGAAAAGAGTTAAACGATGAAGATGTTATCAAACTCATACAACGAGGCATCAAACAAAGAGAAGAAGCAGCAAGCCAATATAAAGAGGCAGGACGTGAAGATTTGGTTCAAAAAGAGCTTGAACAAGTGGAGATTTTCAAATCCTATTTACCCCAACAATTAAGTGATGAAGAATTGCAAAGCCGTATGCAACAAATCATCCAAGACGTGGGGGCTGCTTCCATGAAAGACATGGGAAAAGTCATGGGCGTTGCCACTAAGACCTTTGCAGGAGTGGCAGATGGAAAACGAATCAATGAAATGGTCAAAAAACTTTTAGGATAATACAATGAGTAACCAAATTGCTAAGGTGATTAAACAAACATTTCTGAATTTGAAAGACAAAAGCATTTTAGCAACTCCTTTGGAATACAACAAAGAGTTTTGTAAAGTGGCAAAAGAGTTCAAGGTTGAAGTCAATGAGTGTAAAAAGTTTCAAGAGTTTGTCTCAAAGTTAAATGCCGTAGAATTGGAAGAAGTTAAAAAAAGAGAAATCAAAACTCCCGAAGAGCTGATTCCCATTTTACTTGAACGTATCGCCATTAAAAATGTCAGCACCTTAAGTGAAATGCTTACTTCTTCTTTAACCCCATCAATCAGTTTACAACTGGATGAAAATCTGGCGAAATTTAACATCAAAATAGGAAACTCCCCTGCTTTGATGTTTGAAGAAGATATTCAAAAAGAGATGCAATCCTTCATTACTCAACGATTCGCTTCGGATAAAGCTTTTGTCAAACAAAAAACCGAAGATATCGCAAAACTCGTAACGTTGATGGGAAAATATCTTAACGATGCCATTACCAATAACACTTCTGGAAGTGAAAATGTATCCGGTATTAAAGAGCAAATCAAAGCCATTGATATTTCAAAAAGTAAACCCACTGATCTCTCTGAGTTACAAAATCGTTTGGTCAATGCGGTTGAAAATATTGAAAATGAGATGAATATAGTGGGTAAAAATTTAGAAAAAGACAAATCCAATGTGTGCCAACTTGAAGACAGAATCAAATGCTTAGAACAAGAGCTCGAAGTTGCCACCAAAGAGAGTCGAACCGATCACTTAACGGGTGTTTTAACACGACGAGCTTTTGAAAAAGAGTTAAGCAAAGTTGAAAGCAATTTTGAAAGAAACACCATTGAGTACGCCGTGGTATTTGTCGACATCGATTTTTTCAAAAAAATCAATGACTCTTATGGGCATGAAGCAGGTGATGTTATTTTAAAAACATTTGCCAAAATTTTAGAAAAACAGACTCGTGAGTACGACGTTATTTGCCGATATGGAGGAGAAGAGTTTGTTGCCATTGTGCATTTTAAACTCAAACGAGAACTGCTTGGGTACTTAAAGCGTCTTAAAACCATTGTGGCTGAAAACAAATTTGTATATGAAGATAAACGTATTCAAATCACATTTAGTGCGGGGGTTTCAGTAAGAAGCCAGTATAAAACCTATGAAGAAGCGATTAAAAAAGCCGACGAACTGCTTTATGAAGCCAAAAACAATGGTCGAAATAAGATTATTTTGGACGACGGAAAAATACTTTAGAAATACCCTTTAATTTTTCCGTAAAGCCTTAATGCGTTGATTGGATTGTACAATCCTTTCATAGGCAATATTGCCTTTTATAAGCTCTTCATAAATCGTATCAACCAGCTCTTTGATGTCGTGTTTTCCCAATTGGTTTCCAAATAACAACATATCAACGCCTGAGTTAATCGCCAAAGTTACTGTCTGTTTTAAACTGTAGTGTTCACTGATGGCTTTCATTTGTAAATCATCACTGATTATCACTCCTTTATATCCTAATGTTTTTCTTAAAAGTTCAGTGTTGATTGCTTGTGAAAGGGTTGCGGGATACTGTTCATCCAAAGTGGCATTAAAAATATGGGCAGTCATAATCATTTGAACACGCTGTTGCTTAATCAATTCAATAAAAGGTTCTAACTCTTTTTTGCTCCACGTATGCGTCACATCCACAAACCCTTTGTGTGAATCATTGAACGATGAACCATGTCCTGGGAAATGCTTCAACACCCCTACAATTCCTTTTTCTTCTAAGGCTTCTAAAAAAAGTGATGCGTATAAGACCACTTTACTTACCTCACTGCCGTATGAGCGATTGAGTTGATAAATGACCGTGTTATTTTTATTTAACGCCAAATCTACCACAGGAGCAAAGTTGGTATTAATGCCATTGTCTTTTAACATTGAAGCTTGTTTGGTATATTCTGTTTTGGCTTCTTCAATACTTTTTAGTGCCATAGCAGAAGCACTTGAGGTGTTTAAAAAACCGTAAGAGGGTTTCAGTCTTTGTACGTTTCCACCCTCTTGGTCAACGGAAATAATCAAATGAGGTGAAATCGTTTTAAGAAAAGAGGTCAAGGCTTGAAGTTGTTGCGGTGACTCAATATTTTTTACCTTGGCTTTATCGTCATAAAATCGGTCAAATAAAATCACTCCACCCAAATCATAACGTTGGATGGCTTGTACAATTGCACTGTTAGAATCAATTTTGGCTTCATCAAAACCCAACACAATCATTTGACCAATTTGTTTTTCCAACACTTCTTTTGAAGGCAGTTCTGCACAAAAAAGTTCAAAGGCAATGAGCATGGCAATCAATATTTTTATCATCAAATTCCTTAGCATTTATTCTAAAAAATTATAGCCATTTTTAATTAAAGGATTGTGCTTTGACCTCTTCTTTTCCAATAAACTCTTTTTCATTGGCATCTTCTACAACACTGTTGGCAATGGTTTGAGTGCTTTGTGCAATTTGCTTCGTTTGTGTTGCTACTTGAGCATTTTGTTGGGTTTGTTGGTCAAGTTCAGCAACCGCACTGTTGATTTGTTCAATACCAACAAGCTGCTCTTTGGATGCCATTTCAACATCTTTTATAAGATCAAGCGTTTTAGAGATATTTTCATTTAAATGGTGATAACCTTGAATCATCTCATTGGCAATATTTTTACCGTTATTGGCTTTCATATTTGCACTTTCAACAAGCGATTTAATCTCTTTAGCAGCATCGGCACTTCGATTGGCCAAATTCCGCACCTCTTGGGCAACCACGGCAAACCCTTTTCCTGCTTCTCCAGCTGTGGCTGCTTCAACAGCAGCATTGAGACTTAAAATATTGGTTTGAAACGCAATTTGATCAATAACCGTAATGGCTTCATTAATGGCTTCAACTTGCCCATTGATTTCATCCATAGAAACCGTTGTTTCATTGGCAAGACGTTCACCGTTATTGGCACTGCTGGTCAACTCTTTGGCATACAAAGACATTTTGACAATATTTTCAGTGTTGCTGGAAATATTACCCGTAATCTCTTCAAGTGCTGCGGCGGTTTCTTCCAAAGAAGCTGCTGCTTGATTGGAAGCAATACTTAACGTCTCCACATTTTGAAGTAAAAAAGTGGCACTGTGTTGCAAGGTCAAGCCATTGGATTTATTCGTCACAAGCATTCCATTGATTAAACTGTTGACTTCATTTAAACGCAATTCAATCACACCATAGGCATTGTCAATACTTTTTCGAAAATCAAATTTGGCAAAATTCTCCAACATCTCCAAAACACTGTTGGTGTTGTTGGCAATATTTTTATTGAGTGTGGCAATCATATCATTAAAACTTAACTTTAATGCCCCTAAAGAATCACTCTCTATGACACTTTTGAGTTTATGCGTTAGTTCACCTTTTTTGATTCGTTCAACCACCAAAGAGACCTCGTGCAAAAACTCTTTTTCTTGATTGATAATTTTTTCTGTTTTTTGAATATTTTCATTCACGATATCGGACATTTTTCCAAACTCATCTTCGGATTGAATCGAGATGAGTTGAGCCGTTGGTGTTTGCTTATTAACAAAACTAAAAAAACTCAATAACCCTGCTTGAAAAAGTTTTATTTTGCTCAAAATATCTTTAGTGACTAAAAAAGAGATAAAGAAAATAAAAAGCAATCCCGCAATCGCAATAGCCGAAAAAACCATCAGCAATTTTGTTGCCGATGAAATCTCTTGGTTAATACTTTGAATTAAATTTGCAGCCAAATAATCATCAACTTGTTTAAGCAGATTGATTTTTTGTGTGATTGTCGTAAACCACACTTGGGCATCAAGATTAAAATTGTTCTCGTTTTCCAAAAGAGTTTTTCGCATTAACGCCACCTCTTCTACGGCTTTGGTTTTTAATGTTGTGGTAAAAAAATCTAACTCTTTGGCGGTTGTGTAGTCTTTAAAATTCTTTAAAAATCCATCTTGAATAGCAATAATAGAGACAAATCGATTTTTTAAATCCCCTTTAAACACATTATTAACCAACGCATTTGCTCCCAATGCTCGTTCTATTCCTGTTCTCTCTTTTGCCAATAAAAAGTTAATATAGGCATTGAGTTGTTGAGAAATAATGGGTGAATCAGAGAGTTTAGAAATCTCCACAACGGCTTCTAAAATCACCTCATTGGTATTGGTATAATACGCCAATGCTTCACTGGTTTGCAAAGATTGTTGCTGTACTAACGTTCGCATAGTAGGAAGATTGTCTAAATTTTCTTGGATTTGTTTGATTTTGTTGCCAAGGGATTCAACCAAAATATGGCGTTTTATGTAGGTTAAAAATGCTTCCAATTCTACATTGGTATCAAGGTGTTGTTGTTGAAGTTCTTTGACAAAACTTTGAGCGTTGCTGCCTAAAAACCCTGCAGTGAACCCTCTTTCCTTTTGCAGTTCATGCACCAATCTTGAAAAATACGTAGAGAGTTCAACCCCGATTTTCAACTCTTGAAAATGAACTTTTTTTTGATATTTTTCATAGATAATATTCAATACAAAAAAACTCAATATGGTAATCATAATATAAACTAACAGTCGTAACTTTGCTTTGAGCGTTAAATTTGAAACCATAACAAAACCTTTTTCTAAACTTAAAGATTTTGATTATATTCTAAATATAATTTTTAGGAATTGATGTACATCAAGTTAAAAGATAAATTATTAAGTTATTTATATTTTTCTCTTATTTCTAAAAATTCATCCAAGTTATCAAAGAAAATATCAACCAAATTGGGGTCAAAATGTTTGCCTTTTTCTTCTTTAAAATACTCTAAAACATCATTGAGTTTCCATGCTTTTTTATAGACACGTTCACTGCCTAAAGCATCAAAAACATCAGCAATGGCGGTAATGCGTCCATAAATATGTATGTCTTCACCGCTTAAGCCTCTTGGATAACCTGTGCCATCCCATTTTTCGTGGTGTTCATATGCCACAATAGCCGATGCTTTTAAAATAGGACGATGGGAGGTTTTTAAGATTTCATACCCAACAGTGGTATGCGATTTCATGATTTCAAACTCTTCGCATGTGAGTTTATCGGGTTTATTTAATAACGAATCGGGAATACCCACTTTACCAATATCGTGCATGGGACTGGCATGTTTGAGCAGTTCGGCTTCACTTTGACTCAAGCCATATTTGATGGCTAACAGTTTTGAGTATTCGGCAACGACTTTAACATGATTACCGGTTTCTTCACTTCGTGTTTCTACAATTTCACCCATTTTATAAATCACTTCTCGTTGGGTATCTTCTAACTCTTTGTGCAAATTAATCACTTCGGTAATATCTTGTCGTATTTGCATATACTCTAATATCTCACCCGATTTGTTTTTAATGGGGACTACTGTGGCAATTGAGTAAAACGGATTTCCCTTTTTATCAATATTTTTTAATGTTCCTTTCCACACTTTTCCTGCTTCTAAAATTCGAAAAAGTTTATCAATTTCACTGTCACTGACATCAGGATATTTAATAAAAGTATAGGGTTTCCCCACTAACTCTTCATTGGTATAGCCACTGACTTCGCAAAAAAGTTTGTTGGCATAGGTCATCTCTTTTTTTAAATTGATTCGTAAAATGATGTTACTTTTTTCCATGGCATATTCATACAATTTTGACAAACTCAATGACTCTTCTAAAAACTTATAATCTTTATCTAAAAGACGTTTGGTGTCTAATATTTTGGCGTTGAGTTCTTTAACTTTGGCATTGACTTCTGCACTGATATTTTCTTCAATCAAAGGAATATCGGTAATCTCTTTGTTGACATATTTAAAAAACTGTTCAATTCCATGAAAAAGATTTTCAATGGAAGCATGAATGTTTTTTGAAATAATAAAGCCCAAAATAAAGACCAATAACGTAATAGTCAAACTGGCTGCTAAAAAGACAAATATTGATATTTTGAACTCATTTAACAGCAACTGGATTTTGATATTGGTTTGATTAATTAAATAGTCATCAATCTTTTTGAGTTTATTGATTTTACTGGTAATATTCTCAAACCAATATTGAGCATTGTGAGGATTTTTTATCGCTTTGTGGCTATTATCGTAGTGTTTGTATTGTAAAATGTCTTCTGAAATACGATTGACCTCATCAATGTCTTTTCCCATTAAAAGTCGATTATAAAACTTTAAAGTCTCTTCGCTTGAATAGATTTTAAACTTTTCCATATAGACATTTTCTATTTGAGTTAAATTGTAAAACTCATTAAGCAAATCTTTGTTTAAATACGCTTCATTTAAGATTGTTGTACCCAATGCTCTTTGAATACCCACCACATCTTTGGCAAATAAAAAGTTGACATAAGAAATAAGGTGCAATGAAAGCTCTGCATTGCTGGCAATTTTTGAAATATGTAAAATGGTGTGTAAAAAACGTTTGTTAAGATGAGTATAAAAGGCAATACTCTCTTTCGTATCAATCAAAGTCAAATCAACTTTTTCTCGATAGGCATTTAATTTTTCAAGCTCTTTTAACGCACGTTCTAAGTTGTGATTAAACTCTTCATTGAAACTTGTTTTATCAAAATGGGTTAAAAAATCATAGAGTTCATTTTGACGTTTATTGGTTTTTTCTCGCTGAAGTTGCAAAAGATCATAAAACTCCTCTTTGTTTCCCAAGTACCCAGCACTGGCACCTCTTTCAATTTGAAGTTCATGAATCAAAAAACTGGTTTTGGTACACAATACCACCAATTTCTCAAGTTTGTTTAAATTCAGATGCTTTTGATAACTTTTGACACTAAAAATTGATGCCATTAAAATCAAACCACATACAGGCATAATGACCAAAAATATTAACTTATTTTTAATCAGGGTACTGTTGTTTTTGGCTTCCAAATAGAACTCCTTAAAAAATTCATAATCATAAATGTAACAATATAAAATTATATTTTTTTAAGAATACTCTTTTTTACTCTCTCATTCCTTGATTAATGTCATTATTTGTCAAAAAAATCAAATGGTTCGAATGGGTTCTGCGGATGGTTTAGCAAAATAGTATCCTTGCATATAATCCACACCAATTGAACGTATTGTTTCTATCTCGTATGGGGTTTCTATCCCTTCTGCTAACACTTCAATATTATTCTCCTTAGCAACCGTATATAACGCTTTATAAACCGATTGTTTAAACTCATCTTTATTGATGTTTTCAATAATATTTCTGTCAATTTTAATAATATCAGGTTTGAGTTTGATGAGCATATTTAAACTTGAATACCCCTCTCCCACATCATCTAAAGCAATCTTATACCCTTTTTCTCGATAATACATCAATATCTCTTTTAAATGCACTTGATCTTTGACCTTTTGTGTCTCAACCACTTCAAAAACAATATTTTTGGAATCAAATTCCAATTGATTCGCCCATTTAACAGTGGAATTCAAACAAAACTCTGGGTCATAAATGGAAGTGGGAATAAAATTGATAAACACTTTTTGATGAATCTTTTTTACAGCAGCAGTTTTTAAAGCGGATTCTCGGCACAATCTGTCAAGTTTAAAATCCATATCATTACGTGAGGATTTATCAAACAGTTCATACGGATACATCAACTCACCATTGGCCTTTACTCCACGGATAAGTGCTTCATAGCCATAAATGGTGTTATCCTCTGCTTTTACAATAGGTTGAAAATGTGAAGTTAAACTCTCATTGTTAATAATATCAAAGAACTCTTTGTCTTGGATAAGGTTAATATAACGTTGCAAAGGTTTGGCGCTTAAAAGCATTTGAAGATTAAAATTGGCACACACCTCTTGAACATATATTTTGATTTTTTGTGTTTCAAGCTCATTAAAATGTGCACTAAACGCATCGGCATTGGAGTGAAAGAACTGCTCTTCACTGGATACTTCAACATAAACTAAGTCATGCAATTTTTGCAAATCAAAGCCCAACTTCATTAAAAAAATTCTCATTTTTAATGCCAACTCTTCAACTTCACTGATGAAAAATATTTTTACCGCTTTATCTTCTAACATAAACTTATCGGTACATTTTGAACACGACATTACTCTTCCTTTTTACTGTTATGGCTCTAATCGATTAATTTCCCACTGGTTACTCTCAAGCAAACGATACTCAAATCGGTCATGCAACCTATCTTTTCCTCCTTGCCAAAACTCTATAACTAAAGGTTTTATGACATAACCACCCCAAAAAGAAGGAAAAGGAACTTCCCCTTTTAAAAACTTATTTTTGACTTCATTAAACTTTGCTTCCAATAAACTGCGAGAACTGATAATTTGACTTTGATGTGAAATATACGCACCAATTTGACTCCCTTTGGGACGACTCAAAAAGTACTTCAAAGACTCTTGTGTACTGATTTTTTCACAAATGCCTTCAATTTTTACTTGTCGCTCTAACCCCAACCATGCAAAAGATGCAGCACATTTGGGATTTTCTTTGAGTTGTTGCGCTTTTTTGCTTTTATAATTGGAGAAAAAAACAAACCCCTTTTCATCGTACATTTTAAGTAACACCGTACGAATTGAAGGCATCAAATCCAAACCTACTGTGGCTAAATTCATCGCATTGGGTTCAAGAAGTTCAGCTTGAATGGCTTGATTAAACCACAACTCAAACTGCTTGATAGGATTGGGGTCTAACTCTTTTTTGCGTAATCCTTTGGTCATATACTCTTGTCGCATCGAAGCTAAATTCATAGTAACTCTTTTATATCGGATTCTATCTCTTCAGGTTTAGTTGCAGGGGCATATCGTTTCACAACTTCTCCTTGCTTATTGACCAAAAATTTTGTGAAATTCCATTTAATGGCTTCGCTGCCTAAAAGACCCTTGGCATTTTGTTTTAAGAAAACATATAAAGGGTGAGTGTGTTCTCCATTGACATCAATTTTAGAAAAGAGTTCAAACGTAACGTTATAGGTTAAGGAACAAAAAGATTTGATCTCTTCTTCACTGCCTGGTTCTTGCCCTAAAAACTGATTACAAGGAAATCCCAAAATGGATAAGCCCTTATCGTAATACGTTTCATGCAGCTTTTGTAAGCCTTCATATTGAGGGGTGTAACCACAACGACTGGCAACATTGACAATCAGTAAAACACGGTTTTCATACTTTTTAAATGAAATTTCTTGTTGGTTAATATCTTTTACACTGAACTCATAAATTTCCATGTTGTTCTCTCCTAAAAGCAATGTTGTTAATCCTATTATGGCAAACCATATACGCACTATCATCCTTTTTTTCTTTGCATATCATTGTACAATGATACTCTTTTTGTGTTAAATTCAACAAGAATTATGGCATGATTGACACAAAAAAATTATTTAAGATTTTTCTATCAAACATATTTCACCAGAAGTTTTATGAGCAATCGGACCACTGCCTTTGCCAATTTGTGGTGCATTTTTAATGCCTAAATAGATAAACTTTTTTGCCATACTTAAAGCCTCTTCCAAACTTTTTCCCAACGCCAAATTTGCCACAATAGCACTGGAATAACTGCACCCTGTCCCATGATAATTATTGATTTCTAAATACGGCGTATCAAATCGCTTCAATTCCAATTTTTTCCATAAAATGTCAACCGAACGAAAATGAGTGTTAATAAACACTTTATGATTTTTAATGACCACCGCACAAGGCAGATCACTTAAAACGCTTAAATTAAAATTTTCATACCCAAAAAGAGCTTTAGCTTCATGCAAATTGGGTGTAATAAGCGTCACATACGGAAATAAAGTTTTTAAATTTTCAATGGCATCGTCATGTAAAAGTTTTGACCCTGCTTTTGACACAAATACAGGGTCAAACACAATAGGTATTTTTAGGTGTCGTATCACCTCTTTGATTTCATTGATGATTTCATTGCTGTATAACATTCCAATTTTTATGGCACACACCTCAAAATCCGCTAAAACAGCTTCAATTTGAGCCCGTACAAAAGAAGCAGGGACTTCTTGAATGTGAGTCACCCCTTGAGTATTTTGAGCGGTTAATACCGTAATAGCACTGCAACCAAAGACACCAAATGCTTCAAACGTTTTTAAATCGGCTTGAATCCCAGCCCCACCACTGCTGTCACTTCCTGCAATAGTTAAAACCACTTTCATGTCTCTCCTTTTTTGTTTCTTAAGTATAACCAACCTGACAACTCTTTAGTACTCTTTTTTGTCAGTTGATGGATAAAAAGCATTTTTGCCTAAACAGTCTTGCAACTCTTTTTTAAAGTAGCCCCTAATGTCTCACATACCTTGGTTTCATTTAACTCCTTATGCAATATTTCAACACCCAAAGCCACCCCAGGCCAACCTTGCCCTGAAAAAAGGGTATCACCTACATTATAAAGACCACTAAATGGAGTTGAAGCACACGGCAAGTTAAAAAAACTTTTTAAGGAGAGTTTGTTGCCCCCACAGTTTAAACGATGGGCATAGCGTTGAAAAGTTTTAGACGTTGCACTAAAACAACACACTATATTTTGACGTTGAAGCATTTTAAAATGTTCTAAAAAAGCTTGAACTAAAAACTCTTGCGTTTGCAATTTTTTTTCTTCGTACTCTTTGGAATTTAACTCTTTCCAAAACAGAGCTTTCGTATGACAAGAAATCGTAATACTGTAGCCATTTTTTGAGAGTTTTTCATCGTATTGGTCACTAAAAGAGACAAAAAAACTGTTTGAAAGAGTATGAGGAATCGTTTTCTCTAAAATGATTTGATAATGATGCAAAAACTCTTCTTGCGTTTGAAGAATCATATAAAGCACAAACGCACTTTGGTCATGCAAAGAAAACTGTTGATAATAGTTTTGAATGTTTTCTTGAACAAAAAGTTTACCGCTGTCATATACCGTAGAATTTAATACCACATGGTATGCACAATACTCCTGCTTATTGGTAACAATACGGTAAAACTTCTTATCTTTATACACACATAGCACCTCTTCTTGAGTATGCACATTAATCTCTTTAAGTAACTCTTCGATTAAACTTCCCATACCACCATTGACATAATAGACTTTATGAAAGGGATATGCCAAACCCAATGCCATAGAGAGCAATGGAATGGTTTGATAAGTACTTTGAACCGTAATAAGCAGTTGAGCATTGATAAAGTTTTCATACTCGCGTGAGATTTTTCCCAATGTTGTTTCAATAAAAGAACAAGCACTTTTAAACAGTATCCCTTTATACGTTTTGAAAAGCCAAATGAAAAACCACGCACTTTTAAGATACGATATGATGTTTTTTTTAGAATAATAGATATCATTAAGTTGCCAAAATTTTTCATCGATTTCTTTGATGGTTTGCCAAAATTTTCGATTGTTTTTATTGGGATAAGCTTCTTGTATTTGTTCTAAAAATGCCTCAAAATCGGTTTGTCTGTCAATAACAGTATTGCCTTGAATCACTCGTATTGCTGTTTGGCTTTTTTTAATGTTGGGATAAAATCCAATAGCATCAAACATTTTTTTAATGATATGTCCCTCTTCATATCCCATAAACGTAGTTGCTCCTGCATTGTAATAGTTTCCAAAACGTTTAAAGGTTGAAGCACATCCTCCCACATTTTTATCTTTTTCAAAAACAATGATATTTTTGTTCTGATTTAATGCCGCAATAAGCGTTCCACCTATACCTGAACCTACAATAGCCACATCAAAAACTTTAGAGCATTTCAAAGTAACTCCTTATTTTTTAGTTATTTTAGGCAATTATGCTGATATTTCGTAGGAGTAAAATGGCGTTTGATGACTAATCTTTATATTTATCTCGTATTTTTTTAAATTCATTCACGTTGTTCATAAATAAATCCACAAGCGTGGGGTCAAAGTGTTTGCCCTTTTCTTCAATAAGCAGTTGAAAAATTTTTTCATCTTTCCACGCTTTTTTATAACAACGATCACTGCCTAAAGCATCAAATACATCTGCAATAGCCGTAATACGTCCAAAAATATGGATTTTCTCCCCTTTGAGTTTTCTTGGATACCCAGAACCGTCCCATTTTTCATGATGCTCTCTTGCTACAATGGCAGCAGCTTTAAGCACTTCTCGTTTGGAGTTTTTCAAAATATTATAACCAATGACTGAATGTGTTTTCATAATCTTCCACTCTTGAGAGGTTAATGCCCCTGGCTTATTTAAAATGGCATCGGGGATTCCTACTTTACCAATATCGTGCATAGGACTGGCTGTAAACAATATTTCCGCTTCTTTGCTGCTTAGACCATACAATTCAGCTAACAGTTTGGAATACTCTGCCACACGTTTAACATGATTGCCGGTCTCTTTACTTCGTGTTTCTCCAATTTCACCCATTTTATACACAATTTCTCGTTGGGTTGCTTCAAGCTCTTCATGCAGTTCAACCACTTGGGAAATATCTTGTCGTATTCCCATATACTCCAAAATCTCGCCTTTGGCATTTTTAATGGGCACCACCGTAGAAATAAAATGAACGGTTTTTCCTTTTTTAGAAATGTTTCTTAATTCCCCTTTCCAAATGCCTTTTTCTTCAATGGCTTCCCAGATTTTTTCAATGTCTTCTTCTTTAATATCATCGGGGCGTTTAATCATCGAATAGGGTTTTCCAATTAACTCTTTTTGGGTATATCCCAAAAGTTTATAAAAAGAGTCATTGGCATAAACTACTTTTTTGTCTTTATTAACACGAAGAATAATATTGCTTTTATTCATTGCCTCTTCATACAATTTTGAAAGCATCATCACTTCAGCAAAGTTATTTTTAGTAATGCTAAACTGCTTTTGTAAATACTCTTTGGTTTTTTCAATATCTGTCACATCAGTTCGTATGCCGATATATTCCAAAATTTTTCCATTGGCATCTAAAATGGGGTTAATAATGGTTTGTACCCAATACGAACTGCCGTCTTTTTTTCTGTTTTTAACCTCTCCAATCCAAGGCTCTTTTCGTTTTTTAATCGTATCCCACATCTCTTTAAAAACCGAAGCTTTCATATCCGGATGACGTACAAGATTATGAGGTTTACCTAAAAGTTCTTCCTCTTTATAGCCAGAAATTCGACAAAAGGCTTCATTGACATAGGTAATGACTCCTTTTGGATCGGTTTTTGACACAATGGAACTTCTGTCAACGGTTTGTTTGTATTGTTGTAAAAGTTGAGTTGAACAGATCAATTTTTCACTCTCAATTTTGTTATTAATGTGCCTATCGACTTTTAAAATCACCTCTTCAATGATATAAGGCGTTTTAATCACATCAGCGACACCAATTTTTAAAGAGTCTCGAACAATACTATTGGAGATATTTTCAGTCATAAACAAAACACAAATTTTAAGCTCATCGAACAAATAACGCTTGTTTTGCACGATAAAATCCATGGCAGTATTATCGTAATCTAAGTTTAACAACAGCAAATCAATCTTTTTAACCCTCAATAACTCCAACACTTTGGTAGAGTTTTTTTCAAGAATCACATCATAATTACGATTTTTGAAAATTGTTTTTAACTCATTGGAGTCTGTGCTGTTTTTTTCAATCAGTAAGATAGAACGACTTTTATTGCGTTCAATTTGTTCTATCATTTGTGGAAATTGTTTGATTTCAAACTCAAAATTGTTATTTTTGTTCAAACAATCCACAATCCCATTTTTATAATAAAAATCTGTTTTACCTGTTTTTTCAGTGGTTAAAAGAAAGGTTTTAACCCCACTGTTTTTTATGTATTCTAATAGCTCAAAATCATTTTCTAAAGAGATGTTTCCATTGACAATCAAATAGTGGATATTGAGTTCTTCCATCATTGCTTTGGCTTGAAGTGCACTATTGGCATAGTAAAGAGTGTAGGAATAAGGTTTAAAACTGTTTTTAATAAGATTAAGCGTAATTTTGGAATTTTCAAGAATCAAAATATTGTATTTTGAAGCATCTAAAACAAACTCTTTAAAATAGTTGCAATCCATTTTACCCTCTTAATTTTAAACTTAATATAACGAAATAATGATTAATACTCACTAAAAATAAGAGCATATAAGATTTTATACAAAAAAATAACGATATCTTTTGAGTAAATTATACTATTTTTTCTTGCCCAATTCGATACAAAGCAAAATCATATTTAATGGGGTCAAGAGCATCAAACTCTTTGAGTTTTTGCGTGATTAACACAGCCGATTTTAAATCATAGGTTGTTCGCTCAAGCAAACCCAATTGCAAAGAGACGTTAAACGTATGCGTATCTAAAGGCAAAATTAAATCTTCTTTACGAATATTTTTCCACCATCCTAAATCCAAACAATCGTCTCGTACCATCCAACGCAAAAACATATTCCAACGTTTATAAGGGGCATTTCCAATAAGTTTAATGCTGTTTTGCCGATCTCTTTTAAATGGTTTTGAAACCAAAAAATCAAATCCATGTGTACGATGATTTGTCATACTCAAAATTTTTCCAATAAGAGCATCAATGCCTTCTAAAACGGAGTTCTCTTTTTTGTAGCCTTCATAAAAAAGTGTTTCTAAACTGTGGTCTTGTTTTAATCGCCGTAATGCTTTAAAAATAGCGATAAAATCATCACTGTTTTGAAAACGATAGTAATGTCCTTTTAAAGCTTTTTCAATGCTTTTTTCGGATGAGTCTAAAAGAGAAAAGTCTAAACTTTCAAGCAGTTTAACAATTTGCCTCGCATTGCCATAGGCAAACAAAGCGCACAAAACAATAGCAAACTCATCCTTTTGCCGTTTGGCAACCAGTAAAGGGTCAGGCTTTTCATAAGAGAGTTCCTCTGTATTATTTCTTGCATTGACTTCTTTATCTAAAAGGGCTTGTATTGCTTTCATGCTTTTCCCAAATGGTTTTTGTTATAATACCGCAAAATAACTAAGGATAAACAGTGTCAAACATACTTATAACAGGGTGTTCAAGTGGAATTGGCTTAGAAAGTGCCAAATTGTTGCAACAACAAGGGCATAATGTGATTGCTACTGCACGACAACAAAGCGATGTAGAACATCTGACCCATTTGGGATTGGAAAGTTTTTTGCTCGATGTTACTTGTTATGAAACCATCAATAACACTTTACAAACCATTTTAAGCAAATACAAAACCCTTGATGTGGTTTTTAACAATGCTGGATTTGGACAACCAGGAGCGGTTGAAGATATCAGTGTGGATGTTTTAAAATATCAATTCGAAACCAATGTTTTTGGTACACATTATTTAACAAGTGAAGCATTAAAAATCATGCGAAAACAAGGATACGGAAAAATCATTCAACACAGCTCAGTCTTAGGTATTATTTCACTCAAATTCAGAGGAGCGTATAATGCCAGTAAATATGCTCTTGAAGGACTCAATGATACCTTACGACAAGAGTTAATGGGAAGTAATATTTACATCAGTACTCTAAATACAGGACCCGTAATGAGTCATTTTAGAAAAAATGCTTTAAAAAATTTTCAAAAGAATATCAACATTGAAGCAAGTGTTTTTAAAGAAGTTTATAACAAAGAGTTAAAAGAGCGCCTCCAAAGCAATAAAGAGAATACCCCTTTTACCATCACCTCCCAAGAAGCAGCAAAAACTGTTTTAAAAATTGTAGAATCTAAAAAACCCAAACCACGATACTACATCACCAAAGCCACTTATATTTTGGGATTTGCTAAACGGATTTTAAGTACATCACTGTTGGATAGACTGTTGAATAAAATTTGAGGAAGTAACAAGTAACAAGTGACCAGAAAAATACTCGTTACTTTTCACTTTTCACTCGTCACCATTTCTTTACTGTTCGCTTTGCTTTGTACATAGTCTGCAATTTGCATCAAACAAAACGTCACGATAAAGATAAACAATCCGGGGAAAAAACTCACCCACCACGCAATATCCATCACGGCTTTTCCACTGCTTAGCAAACTTCCTAAACTCATTTGAGGAGGATTAATCCCCAGTCCTAAAAAAGACAATCCCGATTCAGCTAAAATGGCGCCACCTACACTAAACGTAAAAGAGATTAAAAAAATGGGGGCTAAAAGTGGGGCAAAATATTTGAAAATGATTTTAAAACTGCTCACGTTGGCTAATTTTAAGATTTTTATATAAGGTTTATTGCTTATGGCAAAACTCTCACTTCGTATCATTCTTGACATTCCCATCCACCCTGTAATAGAAATAACAATAATTAAGACCAACGATGAAGCTTGAATATATGACACCAACGCTAAAAGTAAAAAGAAGGTTGGAAAGGTTAAAAACAAGTCAATAACTATTGTAATGGTTTTATCTACTTTTCCTTTAAAAAACCCTGCATTAATCCCAATAAAAAGTCCCACCAAAGAGGCAATGGCTGCACTTAAAAACCCAATGATTAAAGAGGTTTGTCCTCCTTGAAGTACTCTGGCTAAGATATCTCGTCCCAATCTGTCTGTACCAAAAGGGTATTCCCATGATGGGGCTAAAAGTATGGCATGAGGATTGAGTTCATAAGGAGAAACCGTATAAATAAAGGGCATCAAAAAAATCGTAGCAATAAGAAGAACTAAAAGTATTGATGCAAATTTATACATAAAAACCTCTATTTATTGTGATAATAACTTAATGAACTTTTGCCAAATTTTTTGGTTTTAACCCGTTCAAATTTTCCCAGTTCTTGTGGCATTTGTAGTTCACTCATGTGTTCAAAACAAATCAGTAAAACATTATTGTTTTCAATGCCTTTAACCAATTCAAAGCATTTATCATAAATTTCCATCATGCCTTCTCGATAATCAAAAGGTGGGTCAATATAGACAATCAAATCATTTGAAGCATTTTTTAAAGAGTTTAAAATAAGAGGCAACTCTTTAAACGTATCGCCTAAAAAGGTTTGACATTTTGACGCATCTATGGTTTTACAGTTTTTAACCAAAATCGAATAAGACGCTTTATCTTTTTCGATAAAATAGGCACGACTTGCCTCTCTTGAAATGGCTTCTAAACCAATTGAACCACTTCCTGCAAAGGCTTCTATAAAAATGGTATCGATAATATCAAATTGTAAAACATTGAAAAATGACTCTTTGAGTCGTGCTTTTGAACTTCGTGTGACATCCAAAGAAGGCAGCTGTAACTTTTTGCCTTTATGGTTTCCTGCAATAATTTGTGTGGTAATTTTTTGATTTTTCATAACAATAACTTTTAATTTTTTTCGTATTATAGTCAAAACTTCTTAAGGGATAGGTTTAGGGTAGCATAAGATAAAAGTTTTATATTTCTTAATCTAAGCTTTAAGTATAATTTTTTTGTCAGATTTGACCTAATTTTGCTCTTTTCATGAATTCTATCAAAGAGAAATGGCGATAAAATAAAATATATTTATTTTAGGAGTTTATATGATTATTGATAACAAAATTAGTTCTCTTTCACAATTGGGCTCTTCAAGCGAATCAACATCAAACGTACAAACACCGTCATCTTCTTTTGCACAAGCACTAGAAGAGACACAAAAAAGTACGGAAGAAACCTCTACAAAAAGTGATGTACAAACACAAATTGAAGAAGACCGAAAAATACTTGAAGATATTTTTTCATTGATAAAAACAGGTCTGACGAAAAGTGAATTAGAAGCTTTAGAGAAGTTAATGCAAAAAATCAAAGAGAGTATGCAAAAAGATGATGCCAATGAAGAAGAGATAAAAGCTTTGCTCAAACAACTTGAAGATATGATGTTACAGTTTCAAAAACGCTTAAGTGGAGAGATGCTCAAAGAAAAAGATGACAGTAATATGGCTTATGAGGAGCCTGTTCCTTCAACCATTGCATCAATGGTGTCAAAACTCGAAGAACTTTCCAAAACCAATGAAGAGTTAAAAACCTATAATCGATTGGTAAGACAACACGAAGAATTGGAACTTTTAGAGAGCTTAAAAGAGGCGGTATAGAACAAAAGCTTTTGCTTTTGTTCCTTATCTGGCATAACTTTCTGCTCTGATTTCTCGTATAACATTCACTTTGATTTCACCCGGATATTGTACTTTTTCTTCAATCTCTTTGGCAATCTCACAGGCCAGTAACACCGCTTCGTCATCGTTGACCAATTCCGCTTTAACAATTACTCGCACTTCTCTTCCTGCATTAATGGCATAGGCATTAATGACCCCTGTTTTACTTGTCGAGATATTTTCAACCTCTTCAACTCGTTTTAAGAAGCTTTCAAGCACTTCTCGTCTTGCACCCGGTCGTGCAGCACTTAAAGCATCTGCCGCACACACCGCAGCACTTTCCACGTTGATAGGTTCTTCATGACCATGGTGAGCATAAATGGCATTAATAACCGTATCGGGTTCGTTGTATCGTTTACACATTTGCGCCCCCAAATCCACATGGCTTCCTGGCAAATCATGCGTCAGAGCTTTTCCAATATCATGCATCAATCCTGCTCGTCTGGCTAAGATAGGGTCACCTCCCATTTGCGCTGCTAGTAATCCCGAAAGATTGGCTACTTCAAGAGTATGGGCTAACGCATTTTGTCCATAACTGGCTCGATATCGTAATCGTCCTACCAGTTTAATCAATTCTGGGTGCATGGATTTAATGCCTAAATCCATCACCACATCTTCACCCTCTTTTAAAATATTGTTGTCAAACTCATTTTTTACTTTATTGTAAATCTCTTCAATTCGTGCAGGTTGGATTCGTCCATCAGCTAACAACTCTTGAATGGTTTTTGTGGCCACTGCACGTCTGTAAAGATTAAAAGAAGAGATTGTGATTGTATTGGGTGTATCGTCAATAATAATATCCACTCCCAATAACATCTCCAACGCTTTAATATTTCGTCCCTCTTTCCCAATAATTTTACCTTTGGTCTCTTCATCGTTGATAGGAATGTTGTTGATCAATCGTTCTGCCGCAAATTCACCCGCGTATCGCGTAACAGCTTGTGAGAACATATTGTTAATTTCATCTTTGGCATTTTGTTCTGCCAGTTTATATTTTTTTCTAAAAATAGAGGCAATTTGGGCACGTGAATCTTCTTGAATCTTTTCAAGCATTAGGTTTTTGGCTTCTTGTTGAGTAAGGCCTGAGGCATTTTCTAAAACTTTTAACGCTTTAGCAATTTTCTCTTCATAGGTCTTTTTTTGATTGGTAAGTCCCTCTTTCAAACTTTTGATGATTCGATTGTTCTCCTCAATCTCCTCTTTTTCTTTACGAATGGTTCTTAATTCCGATTCTAAATGCTCATTGAGCTCTTTTTCTTTTCGTTGAATTTTTGAAAACATTTCATCGTAGTCACGTTTGGCGTGTCTAAACTCTTTTTCAAACTCTCTTTTTGCTTTTAATTGGGCATCTTTTAAAATCACTTCAGCCTCATGCTCAATCACTTTGGCTTTGGCTTTAGCTTGTTCAATAAAAATATCAAACTTTGCTCTGTTTATCTTTTTAACGACGAGTGCGGTTATAAAACTGCTTAATGCAGCGACAATAAACCCCTCTATTATGAATATATTCATATCAAACCTTTAAAAATAAAATATGTTAGTGGTACTAACTTGTAATTATATAGTCTGCTTGAATATCGTATTCGTTCGTTAAGATAGCATCGGATTGACAAAGCGTTAATTGTGTAAAAATTACAGTCGGTCTAAAACAGAGCCTATGAAAAAATCGATCGTACATGCCTTTGCCAAACCCTATTCTTTTGTAAAGTTTGTCAATTCCAACGATGGGAACAATCGCCAAATCTATTTTTGCATTAAAAAATGAATTCTCTGGCTCTTTGATTCCAAATCTCTTTTTTTCAATAGGCAGTCGGTATTTGACTGCTTTAAAACTATCTCCACACATAAAAGGAACATAGACCTCTTTTTTCTCTTTTCGAAGTCGATTGATCAGTGGCATCACATTGACTTCTAAATCCAGTGGAATATATATTAAAATTTTTTTTGCATTAAGCTCCTTGATGAGCAAATGCAATTTATGAACAATAATTTTTTCTTTTTTTATCTTTGTTAATCGACTAATACATCTTAGTTTACTAATACACGATTGTCTAAAATCACCCTTTGCGTGATTCATGTTTATCATATTTAAGCCTTACTTGGGTAGAATTCAAACCCAACAAATGATTTTACCCAAAGGACTTAAAATGCAGTTTAAAAAAATGTCATTATGTGTACTTTTTTTTACACTTCTTTTCACGGGTTGTGATTCTAAAGATGAAAATATCCCAAAAGATACGATAAAAAATGCCATAGCCAAAGAAAATTCAACCTTTTTTGTGGATTTACAAACAACCAATAACGAAACAATAAAAGCCAAAATTTCTAAAAATAAAATTGAGTTTGACAATAAAAACAATAAAGTCATACTGCTTAACTTTTTTGCCACATGGTGTCCACCTTGTAAGGCTGAAATCCCTCACTTAAATGCGTTAGTCAAAAAATATCCCAATGAGTTTGAAGTCATTGCCGTTTTATTGGAAAAAAACAAAACCAATGAAGAGCTTATGGCATTTATTGAAGAGTTTAACATCAATTACACCATCACCAATTCAAGCAACAACTATTTACTTGAACAAGCCGTTGGAGGGGTTAAGTCTATTCCTACAATGTACTTACTGAACAAACAAGGGGAAATTAAACAAAAATATATTGGCATTGTATTAGAAGAGATGCTTGAAATTGATATTCAAAAAGCAATGGAAAACTAATATGTTTGGAATTTTTAAAAATAAAAAAGAGGAAAACATTCAAACCCCTGAAGCCTCAAACGACAAAGGCTTCTTTTCAAAAGCCTTAGAAAAAACGTTGGGCAATATCAAACACATTGTTCCTACTAAAAAAGAGAAAATTGCTTTTGATGAGATAGAAGAGATTTTAATTGAGTCCGATATGGAGTATGAAATCATTGAAAAAGCGATGGATGGTCTGCCGGAAATGATTTCACGAGCACAACTGCGACATCGTTTAGTGATGCTGTTTGAACATGCCCCAAAAATAGATATGTCAACGATACCCACTCCTTTTGTTGAACTTATTATTGGTGTCAATGGCGCAGGAAAAACCACCACCATTGCCAAACTTGCTAATCAATACAAACAAAGTGGCAAATCGGTTTTACTTGGAGCAGGTGATACCTTTCGAGCAGCTGCCATTGAACAATTAACCAAGTGGGCTCAAATTTTGGATATTCCAATCATTAAAACCAAACAAGGACACGATCCCAGTGCCGTAGCTTTTGATACCATCTCTTCTGCCATTGCACGAAAAATTGATCACGTTATCATTGATACAGCCGGTCGATTGCAAACCCAAACCAATTTAAGCAATGAACTCAAAAAAATTGTTAAAGTTTGCTCAAAAGCCAAAGAGGGAACACCTCATCGAAAAATTATGATCTTAGATGGAACACAAGGTAATACGGCTATTGCTCAAGCCAAAGCTTTTCATGATATGGTAGGAATCGATGGTATTATTGTCACCAAACTTGATGGTACAGCCAAAGGGGGCGCTCTTTTTTCAATTTCCAATCGATTGGAATTGCCCATTTTTTATATAGGAATTGGAGAAAAACAAGAGGATTTAGTCTCTTTTAGTCCCGATGAATTTGTTGACAGTTTACTTGATGGCATTTTTGCACCACAAAGTGCTTAGTATAAAAAAGTAAAGAGCAATGCGTTTTTTAGATATTAAAACCACTCGTTATTTGCTCTTTGTTTTGGTCATAACGTCTGTGCTTATTGGCGTTATTTTATACGTTTTAATGTCGCATACTCACACCAATGAACAGCTTTCAAAACTTGAAAACTCTTTGAACATTACACGAAATATGCTTGAAGAACAAAAAAGATATGCCCTATCGTTGTCCATACTACTGAGTGAAGACAAAGAGATTACCCAAAGTTTCTTACAACAAAATCGTCAAGAGAGTTTTGATATTGTTAATCGTAAAATACAAACACTTAAAACATTACAAAATAGCCATTTTGAAGTCCAAATCCATCATAAAAATTTAAGCACGTATTTAAGAAGTTGGGATTTTTCGAAAAAGGATATTCCTTTGGAGGCTTTTCGAAAAGGCTTGGTTAAAGTCAAAGAAGAAAAAAAACCATTGGTATCGATTGAATTAGGGAAACGCTTAAACATTAAAGCCATTTCACCCATAATAATCGATAATGAGTTTAAAGGCTCCATTGAAGTCATTATTAATTTTGATTACCTTTTTAATGAATTAAAACAAAAAGGCTTTACACTGTTTGTTCTGTTAGACCAAACTCATTTACGTATTGCCAATGAACTTCAAAAAAATCCAAAAATAGGGAACTATGTTCTGGTTAATCAAGCCAACAGTGAAAAACTGGCAACTTTAGAATTAAATGATTTGAAAGATTATGGTTATATTTCCAACGAAGAGTGCAGCTTTTCATACTTTTCTTATTATGATTTGTCCAATGAACATTTGGGCTATATTTTTACAGGGATTAACAACGAAAACCATTTAACTCTGCACAATGCTTTTGAGTATACCAAAGAAGAAACCCTTTTAAATAAGGTCAACATTCAATGAGACTTTTACTCTTAGAAGATGATATTGACTACAAACAAAGTATTAAAGAGTACTTAGAATCATTGAATTACACCGTTGATGATTTTGAAGACGGAGAAGAAGCATTAAGTGCCATTTATGAAAACAAATATCATATTTTGATTTTGGATATTCGCGTTCCCAAACTCAACGGCTATGAATTGGTCAAAATTTTACGTCAAGAAAATAACACAACCCCTGTGATTTATATTACCTCTCTAACCGATATCAACAATTTAAGCTTGGGATATGAGTTAGGCTGTAATGATTATATTAAAAAACCTTTTTCACCCAAAGAGTTAAAATACCGTATTGAACAATTGATTAAACTTTTTTACGGCAACAATGACAAAATACTTACGCTTCATTCAGGTTTTTCATACGATATTGTGAAACAAGTTCTTTATAACAAAGAAAAAGTTGTTGCCTTAACTCAAAAAGAGCAAGAAGTGGTCTTTTGTTTGATTTCTTCCAAAAATCAATTTGTCAGTATGGAAACCTTACGAAGTGAAGTATGGGAAGACCGATATATTTGCGAATCGGATATTCGAGTGTGCATCAAGAAAATACGTGATAAGACAGCCAAAGATTTTATCTGCAATCAACGAGGAATAGGATATAAAATTGTTACACAAGAGTAAACGCTTTTTATTTCAAATCGCTTTTTTATATACCGTAATGTTTATTCTTTTTATTACGATTCCTGCGTATTTTTATACCCAATTAGAGATAGAAAATTACAAAACCCAACAAAATAAACTGCTGTATGACCATGCAACACTTATCCAAAATGCCCTTTATGAATTTTCAAACTCTAAAAATGATACTTTCAGTTTTCCTCAATCGTTTCAATTTGAAGTTAAGCTGCTTAATGAGCAAGAAAAAATCATATTCAAAACAAGCCATCCTCAACTCAATGATTCGTATGAGTTTTTACATACAAAAGTTAAACTCTTAGACAATCGACTCGACGCCCGTTTTTTAACCGTTTCTAAAGCACTTTCTTATGAAACCATTTACCTTAAAATTCTTATTTTATCCCTTTGTATTGGTATATTTATTTTTATTTCCATCTATTTAATCATCAAAATCAGTGTCGAACCTTATAAAAAAGCCAATGAATATTTGGACGCATTTTTTAATGATGCGATGCATGAACTTAAAACTCCATTGGGAGTCATTCAACTTAATTTGGAAATTTTAGAAGAGAAACATCCTCAAATCAAAGAGATTACCCGTTCGATGAATGCTACAAAAAATCTTTTTTTGGTCTATGAAGACATTGAGTATTTAATCAAACAAAAAAGTGTGAACTACAACAAAGAGTTACTTGACTTTTCCTATATTTTAAGACAAAGAATTGATCAATTTGAGAGTTTAACACAAACAAAAAATCTTATTTTTAGCTGTGATATTCAAAACGATGTTAAGCTTTTTCTTAACCGTATTCAACTGCAACGACTCATTGATAACACCCTTTCAAATGCAATTAAATATTCCTTTAAAAATACTCTTATTTCAATACACTTACACCAAACACCAACGCATATTGTTTTTCATGTTACAAATTTTGGTGAACTCATTGTCAATAAAAAACAGATTTTTCATCGTTACTATAAAGAAAACTCCATAAAAGGAGGCTTTGGTATTGGGCTAAATATTGTCAAAAATATTTGCGATGAAAACAACATTGCAATTGAGGTTCAATCTTCTGTGCATAACGGTACCACTTTTAGCTACACATTCTTAAAAAATTCTTAAAAACAAAGAGTAAAAGTAAACATAAAAGTAACTTTATATTTATATACTTCTATAAATATTCAAAGGAGAGACAATGAAATCAATTTCACAAAAAATGGTTTTAGGGGCAATTCTTTCTTCTGCTCTTATTACAAGTGCTTCGGCATTTGATCCAAAAGAGTTGGCAAAAAGAAGTGATAAAGGGATTAAAAAGCCTGTTATGGAGTATAAAATTCCCGATGAAAGTACCATTCCAAACAACCAATTTGGAGATTTGGTCAAATACGGAAAAGAGTTAACCGTTCACACGTATAAATATATAGGCCCTGAAGTCAAAGATGAAAATATGCGATTTGCAGGGAATAATCTTTCGTGCCAAACCTGTCACTTAGATGCAGGAACAAAAGCCTATTCTGCTCCTTTTATTGGAACAGCCGCTGAATTCCCACAATACCGACCAAGAGAAGATACCATTGGTACAATTACAGACAGAATCAATGGCTGTATGCAACGAAGTATGAACGGGAAACCACTGCCCGTTCAATCAAAAGAGATGAAAGCTTTTGAAGCCTATATGCACTGGTTAAGTCAAGGTATTCCTGTAGGTGGAGCCAAAATGGAAGGACGAAGCTTAGCAAAAATTGACCGAAAAATGATCAAACAAAACAAAGCCGATATTGCCAATGGTCAAAAAGTGTATGAAATGCACTGTTTGTCTTGTCATGGTGCCAATGGAGAAGGTCTTAAAAACGAAGGTTTAGCCAACGGATATACGTTTCCACCATTATGGGGAAGTGACAGCTATAATAAAGGAGCCGGAATGTATCGTGTCCTTAAAGCCGCTGATTTTATCAAAAGTAATATGCCTTTAGGTGCAACAAAAGAGAACCCTATTTTAACCGACAAAGAAGCGTATGATGTGGCAGCTTTTATGAATCAAGATTCACATGAACGTCCAGAAAAAGCCAACAGAATTGCCGATTTCCCTGATGACGCAGTAAAAGCTCCCGATGTGTATCGACCCGGGAAAGAGTCAATAGAACATCAATTTGGACCATTTGGAAAAATTATTAAATAGTTTTTTTGAGTAACGAGTGAATTTATGTCACTCGTTACTTGTTACTTTTCACTTGTCACTACAAAAAAACTCTCTATCTCATCAAAATAACGTTCAATTCCTTCAAAACTGTGATTTCCACCCTCTTCTATTTTGAAATGGGCATGAGGCAGTTTCTTTATGGCATCTTCGTAGTTAAGTAATTCATCCCCTTTTTGCAACAACACCATAATATTTTTTTCATTCGTAATAGAATCAACTTCAAAAGTTTTTAACATCTGCATATGTTCTTGTGTGACTTCAAAGGAAGATAAGTCATAATAGTTTGTTGCCATTCCAATTTTATCCAGTGTTTTATAAGGCGTTATAGCAGGATTGATTAACACCGCTTTGAGCTCATATTTTTGAGCTAAATATATGCTGTAATACCCGCCCAAAGAAGAACCCACTAATCCCACTTTTTCTCCTTGCTTTAAGAACATCTTAATAAGCTGTTCGAGTGTATGAATCGCCAAATTAGGAACATAACTTAAAGAGGGTAAAATGATTGTATCGTTAAAATGTTCTTTTAACAACGTGGCTTTTCCACCCACGCCACTGCTTCCAAATCCGTGAATATAGATAATCATGTTGCACTCCTTGCATTTTTTTGTAAAATCACTGTGGCTGCTGCTGAAATCATTATCCCAATAAAAACAATGGCTTCAATGTTTTCATCTTTTAACACATACAATAATACTGCAACTGCAATGGGATTTAAATAGATATAAGACATCACTTTTGTAGGTCCAAGTACCACGGTTGTTTTTTGATATAAATACAGTGTCATAATCGTAGTGCCTACGATTAAATAAAGCATATTATAAAGCAATTCACCTCGTATGAGTTCCCAATGTAACGGTTGATTCAGCAACAAAATAGCTAAGAGTAACCAAATACAACCACCTAAAAGTGTGCAAAAAACCAGCACCAAAATATTGTCTTGTCGGTAAAAATATTTTAAACTGATACTGTAGCAACACATACTTAATGCCCCTACAAGAAAAATATAATCCCCAAAATTCAAACTAAAATTTAACAACAACTCAATATTGGCTTTAAACACAACCCAAAGCGTACCAATAAGTCCAATTACATAGACCAAAAATTTATTCAAATTGATTTTTTCTTTAAAGACAAAAAATGCCAACACTGCTGTCATCAAAGGTACAAGCGTATAAAGAGTGCCTGTATTTAAAACCGTAGTCGTTTTCAAAGCTTCAAATAATGCCATAAAATATAAAGAGTAAAAAAAGCTAATCACCATCGCTCGAGGCAGTGTAGAGATAACTTTTTGGCGTAAGTTTTGTCGCAATAAAATAAAAGGAGCTAGAATCAACAATGAAAATAAGAATCGAAATAATGTCAGTGAAAAAGGGTTAATCGCATTGGCTAATGGTTGTGAAGCAATAAATGAACCTGCCACTAAAAAGGTCGCCAATAAGACATAAAAATGGGCTTGAAGTGTTGAGATTTTTGACAAAATATTCCTTTATAAGACTACATCAGGCGTAATTTTGCCAAATAGATACACGATTTTTCTTCATGAGAGGAGTAGTAACTCACCCAAATAAAACCATCATAAGTTATGAGTCCTGCGTAACTGTTATCACCACCGGAAGGAAGGGTAAGCACTTCAATCAGTGTGGCTTTATGGGGGTCAATCCAACACAAAGAGGTTCGAGCAGAATCTTTTTCATACAAACGAACCGCAGCTAAGAAACGCTCAGGCGTCAAAGCAATCATTTTAGGTCCACCAATGGGCACATTTAAATCACTCCATTGCCATGAAGTGTAAGGCGATTTTGAAATGCCAAGCATGGCAGTGCCACTTTTCTTATCTCGTCGTAAAAGACAATACGCATCACGGTTTTCAAGAAAAAGCAACGACGTTTCATTGCCATAACTTTCAATATCGGGATAGGCTTTATCTTTACGAATTTCCCATGTTTTTCCATCGTTTGATGCATACAAACACCCGTGTTTGTCTCTTCCTGTATAGCCAAAACTGTACGCCATATTTTCATTCCAAGTCACACTCCAACGCCATGTTCCTAAATCAGACAATGACGTAAAAGCTTTAGTCCATTTTCTGCCATCATTTGAAAACCATGTAACAGACTGTAAAGTGTATCCCTCAATGGGTTTTTCATATCGAACACCACCATTGAGCATGAGTTCATTTGAAGGAGTAATCGAAAGTTTAGCATCACGCACATCGCCATTTTTATACTTCATTAACGCCACACTTTCCCAAGTTTTAGCATCGCTTGAGCGAATAATTCGAAGTTTACCATCATACGACATATGCGTACTGCCTTCTCGAAAAGCACAATAAAAATGCCCCTTAAACCAAATAAGGTCGGTAAAAGCATTATGAGGTGCTTTATCCCAGATTTTATAGACTTCTAAAAGTTGCATGGTCACTTCCTTTTTTTCTTTGTGGGGATTATAGCATTTGTGAGGTTTGAAAGGGGTTTACTTTGTTCAATAGACTCTTTAAGATTTAAAGGTTATCAGCAGAAATATATTACATTACAGATAATTTTAACAATTTAACATTTAAAATCTATTCTCAAGCTGAAGCTTGGGAATAGAAAATATCTTAACAACTTTAAGCTAATTATTTTTACATTTTCCAATAACCCATGTTGTTCCAACATTCTTTTGTGTTTGAAGTAAACAAATATTCATATCTATTTTTTCTCCACAATATTCTATCTTCCATAACTCTTCCCACATATTTATTTCATCACCTTTTTCCATGACAGTTTTGGGTGCTATTGTAACTTGCGTATCAAAAAATTTTTCCCGCTCACATTTCTTTTCTGAAGGATATTTAGCATAAAGATTTACTAATATTCCACGATATAAATCTGAAATTAATTGAGGTGAACAGTTTGTATTTCCAGGAACCAATGCTACCATTTTAGGTAAATTATCTTTTCTAGCAATTATCAAAGCATTATAAATCATAAAATTATTACATCGTGTAAATTTAAATCTAAATGTCCACATACCATCAATAGGGTGAACTTGATTATTATCAAAGACTATTGGTTTTATAATAGAAAAAGATATTGGATCAACTTTGTATTGACTTTGACAATTCGTTTCTATATCTAATATTTGCCTATCCCAATAAACTCCTAAATTATAAAGTTCTTTATAAAAAATCTCTGAACTCATATATTGAATATTTCTATTATTCTCTTTTGAGTCTGCAACAACAATAGTTATTAAAAAGGTGAGTATATAAAAACATTTAAATAGTTGTTTCATGTAACTTCTTATATTTAATTTAAATCACATTTAGAAGCATCGCCTTGGGCATCCATATATCCCCATGTTGTTAGACCTACACCTGAAGTATATTTTACGTTTCTTACCGCATTAGCATCAAGTTTTTTTGCTTTTTCTGATAAGACAAAATTGACTTGCTCTTTGGTAGGATTTTTGTGAAATACGGTTAGTTTCTTTACACTGGCATCAATTTGTTCTATGGTTTTACAATTTTTATCGATTAAATCATCTTCTGTGATAAGCACACTTGTTTTTGCACTTACATTTTGTGGAATACTAATTCCTGAGTCAGTTCTATAACTACACCCTGTAAAACTCAATCCTAATGCCACTGCAACAGTTAAACTCACTAATTTATTCATTTTTTTCCTTTGATATTATAATTTAAAAATCACATTATATTCACAATAGACTTAAAGAATATCATTAAAAACATAATTAACCCTAAAAAGCTATTTTCTCTCTTCATCATCGAAGTAAACCTTTCATTTAATTGTGTTACAATCCCGCATGAAAACCATAATACTGACTACATTAAATTCAAGATATTCTCACTCATCCTTGGGATTGCGATATTTATACGCCAACTTAAAAGAGCTTAAAAAAGAAGCTGAAATCTTAGAATTTGCTATCAACTCATCCGTTCAAACCATTGCGGAACAAATCCTTGAACATAATCCCAAAATCATAGGTATTGCGGTGTATATTTGGAATGCTTTAGATGTGTGTGAACTGGTTAAAACCATCAAAAAAGTCTCTCCTAATACAATTGTAGTTTTAGGCGGTCCTGAGGTGAGTTTTCAACCGCTTCGTGTCAATTTTGATTTGGCCGATTATATTATTTGTGGAGAGGGAGAAATTAGCTTTTATACGCTTTGTAAAGAACTTCTTAATAAATCCTGCCAACAACCACGAATCATAACCTCAAGTAAAGTCGATTTCCAAAACATTGTTTTACCCTACGATGAGTACACTGATTTTGATATAAAAAACCGACATATCTATGTAGAAATGGCACGAGGTTGCCCTTATGAGTGTGAATTTTGTCTTTCATCCATTGACAAAAAAATGCGTTACTTAAGTGTGGATGTTTTCTTAAGCGAAATAGAAAAACTCTGGCAAAGGGGGGCTCGAAACTTTAAGTTTATTGACCGAACCTTTAATATCAAAATTTCATATGCCCAAGCCATTTTAAACTATTTTTTAACTAAAAAAGAGGATTACTTTTTGCATTTTGAGGTTATTCCTGATAATTTTCCTTCTGAGTTAAGAGCCTTAATCAAACAGTTCAAAGAAGGAAGTTTACAACTGGAAGTGGGGATTCAAACACTCAATTTAAACGTCGCAAAAGAAATCAAAAGAAATCTTAATATCCCTAAAATCAAAGAAAATCTTCAATTTTTATCCAAAGAGACACACGCACATATGCACATTGATTTAATCATTGGTCTTCCAGGAGAGAGCATTGAAAGTTTTGGCAAAAATCTTAACGAACTTTATGCTCTTTGCTCAGGAGAGATTCAAGTGGGTATTTTAAAAAAACTATCTGGTACTACTTTAAATCGACATGACGAAATTTATGGTATGGTTTACAATGACTCACCTCCTTATGATATTTTAAAAAATAATTTGATTGACTTTTCTCTTATGCAAACCATGAAACGATTTGCTCGATTTTGGGATATTATTTACAACAGCGGAAATTTTCAAAAGACAACTGCTCTTTTATTCCAAGATGGCAAAGTCTATGAAAACTTCTTTGATTTAAGCCAATGGCTGTATAAAAGAAATGAATCAACCTATAAAATCTCATTGGATCGAATGGCACAATTTTTATTTGAATACATGAGCCAAAAACATGAAAAAGAACAATTAGCGCATACTATTTTAGAAGATGTTATGAAAGTAGGAGGAAGGAAAATCCCTCCCTTTTTGAAAAAAATCATCCCTCAACACTATGATGTGGCACAAAAAAATGTTTCAAAAACCAATAAACGGCAACAAATTAGAAATAGTGAGTGGTGAAAAGTAACGAGGCATGTAATTACCTCTCACTACTTACTACTCACCACTTACTAAAAATATTACAATATGTAAGATTTTTATTCCTCTTAAAATATTTTTTGTATGATGTCATTATAAAAGGTAAAGGCAAAACTATGGCAAAGAAAAAAACATCACTTTTTGAGTGTCAACATTGTGGGGAACAAGCCAGTAAATGGTTAGGTAAATGTCCTAATTGTGGTTCTTGGGAGAGTTTTATTGAGTTAAACCAAGACCAACAAGAAGTATTAAAACAGATTTCTAAAATGACCACAAGTGATTCAAAAGCTCAACCCATTACGCAAATCAAACAAGATGATATTACCCGTTTTTCATCCTATGACAACGAATTTGATTTGGTTTTAGGAGGCGGTATTGTTCCTGGCAGTTTAACATTAATTGGAGGAAGCCCAGGGGTGGGGAAATCAACATTACTGCTCAAAATTGCAGGAAATATTGCTCAAAATGGTAAAAAAGTACTCTATGTTTCAGGGGAAGAGAGTGCAGGACAAATTAAAATTCGTGCCAATCGGCTTGAGGCTAACAGCGACAACTTATACTTACTTTCTGAAATTAAACTCGAAGAAATCCAAGCAGAACTTTTAAGAGAGCCCTATGAAGCGGTTATCATTGACTCCATTCAAACCATTTATTCAGATCATTTAAGCAGTGCTCCAGGCAGTGTTTCTCAAGTGCGTGAGATTACTTTTGAACTCATGCGAAAAGCCAAAGAGTCCAATATTGCGATGTTTATTATTGGGCATATTACCAAAGATGGAAGTATTGCAGGGCCAAGAGTTCTTGAACACATGGTTGATACGGTGTTATATTTTGAAGGAGAAGCCAGTCGTGAAATACGAATGTTACGAGGGTTTAAAAACCGATTTGGAAGCACGAGTGAAATTGGTATTTTTGAAATGCGAAACGAAGGGTTAATAAGTGCCAAAGATATTGCCTCTAAATTTTTTGACAGAAGTAAACCTCAAGCAGGATCTGCTTTGACAGTAAGTGTTGAAGGTACTCGAGCTTTAATTTTAGAAGTGCAAGCTTTGGTGAGTGAATCCACCTACCCTAACCCCAAACGAAGTGCCACAGGATTTGATTCAAATCGACTCAATATGCTTTTGGCATTACTTGAAAAGAAATTGGATTTGCCTTTAAATCATTACGATGTCTTTATCAATATCAGTGGAGGCATAAAAATAAAAGAGAGTTCGGCAGATTTAGCCGTTATTGCAGCCATTATCTCTTCGTTTAGAAATCGTGCCATTTCCAAAGAATCCATTTTTATAGGAGAGGTGAGTCTTACCGGAGAAATCAAAGACGTTTACTCTATGGATATACGGCTTAAAGAGGCTTCAACACAAGGTTTTAGTAAAGCCATAGTAGCAACAAAACCTAAAAATATCAAACATATTAAGTGTTTTGAGGTCGATGAAGTGGTTAAAATGATTGAACTCTTTTAGTTATTTTATATAAGTAATATTAATAGCTTAATATTATTAATCATCTTTAAATATTTTCTAAAGAATATAAGTTATAATTATAGTTATAAAATTTATTTTAAGGAAAATCATTATGAATACTTTTGACAAAATCAAACGATTTTGCAGACCTTTTCGAATCGTTATTGGAGTTGTTTTGATTGCCATTGGCGTCCTTACTTCTAATGCCTGGTTTTATTTGGGAGTTATCCCTTTAATTGCAGGACTTGTTAATTTCTGTCCTTTATGTATTGTTTCAAAGAAGTGTTCTATTTAGAACGCTTCTTCTTTTTTGCTTTTAGTCTATTTTAAACCATTTTTGATACCATTTCATAAAAAATAGGTATATAAAAATGATTGATTTAGAAAATCAAACCACAATTGACATAGACATCACTTTATTAGAACAGATCCAACAAACTCTCACTCCAAAAGCGTGTGAACTTATTCTTACTGATAATTCAAGCATACAAAAACTCAACAAAGAGCATCGTAATATTGATAAGCCTACGGATGTTTTATCGTTTCCTTTAGAATTTGATTTACCTCATATGCCATTGGGTTCAATTGTGATTTCAGTCGATTATGCCCAAGAAAAAGCCAATGAATTTAACCATACGCTAGAAGAAGAGATTGCCCTTTTATTTATTCATGGTCTTCTTCATCTGCTGGGATTTGACCATGAAGTTGATAAGGGCGAACATCGAGCCAAAGAAGAAGAGCTGATTAACACTTTTAACTTACCCAACAGTTTAATTGTAAGGAATACATTGTGTTAGATTTTATTGTTTTTACACTTGCAATGGGAGCATTGATTTATGGTGCTGATTTTATCATCAAAGAGAGTGAACGTATTGCGTTAAAATTTAATATTTCGCATTTTGTAATTGGAGCAACACTCGTAGCAGTAGGTACAAGTTTACCTGAAATGGCGGTTTCAATGTCAGCTTCACTTAAAGGCAGTGCCGATATTGCCGTTGCCAATGTCATTGGAAGCACCATTTTTAATATTTCCCTTGTATTAGGAGTGGTTTTTTTACTGGCGAAAAAAATCAATCCCAACCGTGATTTATTTGCCAAAGATTCAGCGTGGTCACTTTTTCCCATTTTGGTATTTATTTTAATGAGTATTGATGGGAAACTCAACTATGTTGATGGTATTTTGTTTTTATTTCTAATGGCGGGGTATGTGCTGTTTTTAATTCAAAGCAACCAAGTTGAAGAAGTCGATGATGATCTTATAAAAGAAGAGTTTGTTTGGCTCAAAACCGCTCTTTTACTTTTAGTAGGCTTTTGTTTTGTTATTAGTGGTGCTCATTTTGCGATTGATAGTGCAGGCAATATTGCTCGAAACTTTGGAGTAAGCGAATGGGTTATTGGTTTGTTTTTAGTCGCTTTTGGTACAAGTTTACCTGAATTGATGATTTCCATTAAATCGGCACTGAAAAACAATGCCGATTTGGCCATTGGAAACATTATTGGGTCTAATGTGGCTAACTTTACGATGGTATTGGGTTTAAGTTCAATTATCAATCCTCTTAATGTGGATTTACATGCCAACTTTTTTGATATTACAGCTGCCTTTATTGTGTCATTGATGTTGGTCTTTATTACAGCCAATAAGCTCTACAATAAAAGTGCAGGCATTGCATTGATGGTTGTTTTAGCCTTAGTCATTCAGAACTCTTTGATATAAGTTTTTAAATTAAGCTTAAAAAATCATATCATTGTTATAAAGTTTTGCTAAAATATGAAAATGCCTCGCATTAAGGAGCCCTATGTTTAATCATCTTTCATCAAGTTTTAAAATAACATTCGCCTATCTTATTTTTGGCATACTGTGGATTTTGATTTCCGATACACTTACGAATATTTTATCCCATACTATTGAAAATATTCAAACTGTACAGCTGATTAAAGGTTGGTTTTTTATCTTTTTTTCTGCGTCCATTCTCTATTTTATTTCTACAAAACTTTTTAAAAATTTACAACAAGCCAAAGATGAAGCCGATGAAGCCAAAGCCCTTTTAGAAAATATCATCAATAATGCCCCTGTGCGAATTTTTTGGAAAGACAAAAATGGTCTTTTTTTGGGTGCGAATAAACTTCTTTTAGAAGATATTGGTGTAAAAGACATTTCAACGTTATTGGGTAAAAACGATAAAAGTCTTCACATACAAGAGACTTCAGAATACATGCAAGATGACCAATATGTTATGAAATTTAAGATCAAAAAACTCAACTACATAGAGACCTTAACCGACAAAGAGGGAAACCGTAAAATTTTAAATACCTCCAAAGTGCCTCTTTTGAATAAAAACGGTGAAGTTATTGGAATCATTGGTGTATTTCAAGATATTACACAACACGTTGAAATTGAAAATCAAATAAAAAAACAAGAAGCACTGATTTTACAACAATCCAAATTCGCTTCTATGGGCGAAATGATTGCCAATATTGCCCATCAATGGAGACAACCTTTAAGTATTATTTCAACTTCTGCAACAGGAATTAAGGTTCAAAAAGAGATGGGAATGCTCACCGATGAGTTTGAGTTTGAATCACTTGATTCTATCAATGAAAATGTGCAATACCTTTCTAAAACCATTGAAGATTTTCGAAACTTTTTTAAAGAAGAAAAAATCAAAAATGAAGTTGATATTGAAGAGATACTTTCCAAAACACTCTCACTGGTGAGCAGTCGATTAAAAAACAGAAATATTAATATCATTACGTCTTATGAAAGAATTGTATTTGAAACATTAGAAACAGAACTCATACATGTATTTATTAACATCATTAACAATGCCATAGACGCATTTGAAGATGTTACCACAGAGAAATTTATTTTTATACAAACGCAGCAAACCTCCAATGCTATTGTCATTTCCATAAAAGATAATGCCGGAGGCATCGATCCTAATATACTGAATTTAGTCTTTGATCCTTACTTTACAACCAAAGAGTTTTCAAAAGGAACAGGAATTGGTCTTTATATGTGTAAAGAGATTGTGGTTAAACATCTTCATGGAAAAATTGATGTAAAAAATGTTGAGTTTGATTATAAAGAAAAATCGTATAAAGGGTGTGAATTTACCATTGAAATTTTAATATAAATAAAGAAGCCAAAGCTTCTTTATTGTTGAGCGCACTCACTGCAAATACCGTTAAAAACGAGCGATGTACTGTTAATAGTATAATGTGTCTTTTGTGCCACTTGTGTTAATAAATTGTCTGTATCAAGATGTATGTCTTCAATTTTTTTACAACACTCACAAACAAAATGAGCATGTCTCTCTTTGGTTAATTCATAGACCGATTTTTCATTGGGAATTTTAACTTCTTGAACAAAAATTTTCTCAATCATGGCATTCATATTTTTATAAATAGTCGCCAAAGATATGGAAGGAAATTTTTCCAATAATTTATTATAAAGTTGGTCAATATTTAAGTGTCCACAAACATAAAGTTCTTGAACAATTGCGACTCTTTGGGGTGTCACTTTTAAATCATAATTTTTTAATGTGTTGGCATAATTCATGTTAAACCTTAAATTTTAAATGGTATAATAACTTATAATTTGTTAATTTTCTTATAACTTTTACACCGATTTTGGAAGTATATATACTGTAAGTAAATTATTTTGTTAATTATGCAAATTATTTGTTGATAATTATTTTCCTTTAAGCTGATGTCAATTATACTTCCAAAGGAAAAAAATTATCCTTTAAAAAATAAACAGGAGAGAAGATGAGACAGTACGAAACATATAAATGCAACAAATGTGGCAATGAAGTTGAAGTTCAAAACGTAGGTGGAGGAACTTTAGTATGCTGTGGTGCCGAAATGGAGATGATCACTGAAAACTTAACGGCAGTTAATCTTATGAAAGCTTTTGCAGGAGAATCACAAGCAAGAAATAAATATGATTTATACGGAGATATTGCCTATGAGCAAGGGTATCATAGAATTGCACGATTTTTCCATGAAGCAGCTGAAAATGAAAAATATCACGCAAGAGCAGAATATAAAGCTTATCATAAATTAGTCAATGATTATGAAGTTGATTCAACGGCTAAAAATATTATAGCTGCAGCAGATGGTGAGCAATATGAGCATGAAATTATGTATCCTAATTTTGAAGAAATTGCAAAAGAAGAAGGTTTAAAAGAGATTGCCAGACTATTTAAAGCCATTGGCAAAGTCGAAGTTGAACATGAAAAAGAGTACAGAGAACTTTTACAAGCTTTAGAAAATGAGGGATTCTTTGAATCTGATGAAGAAGAAGAGTGGGTTTGTGAAGTGTGTGGACACGTTCACAGAGGTAAAAAACCTCCAGGCGCCTGTCCATTGTGTCGAGTCGAAAAAGAGTATTTCAAAAAAAGAAGCTCTGACGTTACCGTTGGATAATATTAAATTTAAGGAGAAAACATGTCAACTGTTATTACAGAATTAAAAGCCATTCAATCAAGTTCTCTTGTGATGTTTACCAAACTTCACAATTACCACTGGAATATTACAGGAATGCAATTTTTCCCATTGCATGAGTTTACGCAAAAATTATATGAACAATTTGCAGAACTCTATGACGATGCCGCAGAAAGAGTGTTACAATTGGGAGAAACGCCTGTTGTGATGATTTCACAATTAAGCGAAGCTTCTTTTATTAAAGAAGATGCCAAAACATCATTTGATGCAAAGTATGTTTTATCGGCTGTATTGGAAGATTTAAAAAGTTTTTTAAGTGCTTTCAAAAAGTTATCTGCTGTTGCCAATGAAGCAGGTGATACCACAACTGTTGCCTTTGCTGATGAGCAAACAGCTCATTTAGAAAAGAGTATTTGGATGGTTACCGCCACACTTTCATAAAATAAAAAAGAGTCACTCTGACTCTTTTTTTATCGAGTCAAAACAAAAACTTTGATAAGATACTCTCTTTATTTTAGGGAGCCAACTTTTGATTAAACTGCTTTTTTTATTACTTTTTTGTCTTAATCTTTATGCTAAAACGTTTTTAATTGCTTCGTATAATGTTGAAAATCTCTTTGATTTAAACCATGATAAAACCGAATATGAAGAGTATATCCCCCATAAACACAACTGGAATAATCATACCTTAAACATCAAACTTGACAATATCGCTCGTGTCATTCTTGATATGAATGCCGATATTGTGGCATTACAAGAAATAGAATCTCAAGAAGCCTTAACTTTACTGCTTCAAAAACTTCCTTTATACCCATATTTTGACTTTGTAAAAAACCCCAACTCTTCGGTGGGTGTGGCGGTTATAAGTAAATTTAAAATCATCAATCAAGCGGTCATTGAAGTTCGTTCTAAGCAGATAATTGAACGCCCTATTCAAAAAGTTACGGTACAAATTAATGAAAATAAACAACTGACTCTTTTTAATAATCATTGGCGTTCAAAAAAAGCCAGCGAAAGCAAACGTATTGAGTATGCGTTAAGTTTACACAACTATTTGGAAAAACAAAAGGAAAAGAGTGATTACATTTTATTGGGTGATTTTAACTCCAATTATGATGAATATTTAACCTTTAAACACGATAAAAAACTCAATGACAGTTATAATATCACAGGCATTAATCAAGTCTTAAATACCACGATTAATCAACAATATGTTACGAAAGAGACGATTTTTAACCCTACACAAAGAGTTCACTATAACTTATGGCTGGAATTGCCTTATCACGAACGATACAGCTATTTTTATAAAAATCATCCCAACACTCCTGATAATATGATTCTTTCACAAGCTCTTTTTGATGAAGAGAATATTTCCTATGTTAATAACTCTTTTAAAGTCTTTAAGCCCTCTTATTTAATCACCCAAAAAAGAATCAATCGTTGGGCAATGAAAAACAATCAACATGTGGGCAAAGGCTATTCTGATCATTTACCTATTTTGGCTTCCTTTTCAACCAAGCCGTATGCCTTTTCTCAAATAAAAAAAGCCCCCAATTCTGTTGCTTCTTTGTATAAAATAGATACCTTACATGAGCCATTATTGCTTAAAAAGTTAGCCGTAATTTACAAAAAAGGGAATCATGCCATTTTAAAAGCAAAAAATGACCGAGCCATTTATGCTTATAATTGTGCCAAAGAGTTAAAAGAAGGAGAACTTTATGATCTACAAATTCAACAAATTCATTCACATTTTGGGCTTAAAGAAGTTACTCAACTTAATATTATCAATCAATACATCTCAAAAGAACCTACACACAGATACTTTTTAGATGCCCAAGAGATTGATATTTTTGATTTACAATTTCAAAATGAGATTATTTTTAATTTAACAGGCGTATACAAAAATGGATTTCTTTATACGGATGAATCTCAAACAAAAAAAATAAAACTTTATGCCAAAGAACCATCACTTTTACCCAAAAATGGGCAAAATATCACTATAATGTCAGGACATTTAGGCATTTTCAAATCCGATGTACAAATACTAATTCATAAAAAAAGTGATTTCCGTGTTAATTAAATCCATTTTTACCAACAGCAGTGGTATTTTAGTCTCAAGAATTTTAGGCTTTTTAAGAGATGTGCTTATGGCATCCATTTTAGGTGCCAATATTTTTTCTGACATTTTTTTTATTGCGTTTAAAGTGCCCAATTTGTTTCGACGAATTTTTGCAGAAGGTGCTTTTACTCAAGCTTTTATTCCAGCGTATGCCAGAACCAAACAAAAAATTCGTTTTTCATCCATTATTTTTTTACAGTTTTTAGCATTTATTTTAGTTTTATCTTTGTTGGTCACTCTTTTTTCTCATGTGGTTACTAAAGCCATTGCCGTTGGATTTGATGCAGCAACGGTAGATTTAGCAGCACCTTTAGTGGCAATCAATTTTTACTATTTGCCCATTATTTTTGTGGTGACGTTTATGGCAGCGTTATTGCAATACAAACATCATTTTGCTACCACCGCATTTTCAACGGCATTACTCAATTTGGCACTGATTGCTGCTTTGCTTATTTCAAAAGATTTGGAAAAATATGTCATTACGTATTATTTAAGTTATGGGGTACTTGCGGGTGGATTTCTTCAGTTATTCGTACATATTTTGGCACTACGCAAAAAAAACTTATTGAAAGTTTTTCATTTTAAACAACTTAACATGAAAGCAACCAATAAATTTTATAAAAATTTTTTAAGTGCCACCGTAGGATCATCTACCAGTCATGTATCTGCTTTTTTAGACACCTGGCTGGCTTCATTTTTAATAGCAGGCAATATTTCGTATTTGTATTATGCCAATCGAGTTTTTCAATTGCCTTTAGCTCTTTTTGCCATTGCCACATCCATTGCACTTTTTCCAATGGTAGCTCGTGCCATTAAAAACAGTGATGAACAAAAAGCCTTACAACTGATGAGAAAATCTTTTCTGATTTTATTGGGTGTTTTAAGCGTGGCTACATTTATTGGAATCTTTTTTGACCAATTCATTATCCAACTGCTCTTTGAACGTGGGGCATTTACACATCAAGACACACAAAATACAGCATTGATATTAACGATGTACATGATTGGTCTGTTGCCTTTTGGTTTATCCAAAATCTTTTCACTTTGGCTTTATTCCAATAACCAACAATTTATTGCAGCAAAAATTTCAATGAAATCTCTTCTTTGGAATATTATTTTCTCATTGGCATTAATCATTCCTTATGAAGCAGCAGGACTTGCCTTTGCTTCAACATTAAGTGGGTTTATTCTGTTTTATTTAACCATCAAAGAGTTTGGATTTAAACGATTTTATCTTTTAATAAAAGCCTAGATTTATAAGTTTTCGATATAATAATTCCCTTTTAATAAACAATTTCAAGGGATTTTATGAAAAACTTTTTCAAACAATATATTCCATATTACAAAAATTACATACAAAAATTTATTTATGCTTTTATTGGGATGCTTTTAGTCTCAGGAGGGTCTGCTGGAACAGCTTATGTTATTAAGCCTCTTTTAGATGAAATTTTTATTGCAAAAGATACTCAAATGCTTCAGTTTCTGCCTTTTGTCGTAGTCGCATTATATTTTGCAAAAGGATTTGGTGGTTACATTCAAGCGTATTATATCTCTTATATTGGTCAAGATATCATCCGTTTAATACGAGATAAATTATTGGCGCATATTTTAACACTCGATATGGATTTTTTTCAAAAAAGACATGGGGGAGAACTGATTTCACGCATTACCAATGATATTAATAAAATCCAAAGTGCTGTTTCAAGTCAAATTGCAGAGTTTATTCGAGAAATTCTAACAATTATCGCTTTAGTAGGTGTGGTTATTTACCAAAGTCCCGAATTGGCTTTTTATGGTTTAGTGGTTATGCCTATAGCCATTTATCCTCTTTCACGTTTGGCAAAAAAGATGAAAAAACTCTCTTTCAAAGCACAAGAGTCTATCTCAGATATTACGGCACATTTAAGTGAAACATTTAATAATATAGAAATTATCAAAGCCAATACTACCGAACAACTTGAAAGTCAAAAATTTGCCCAATTTAATAAAAAATTTTTTGATATCAATATCAAATCCGTAAAAACCAATGAATTGGTCTCTCCTTTGATGGAAACCTTAGGCGCACTTGCTGTTGCTGCTGTTATTATTATTGGAGGAAAACAAGTCATTGATGGGCATTTAACGGTGGGAGCATTTTTTTCATTTATGGCAGCTTTATTTATGCTATATACTCCCATTAAACGTCTGTCCTCTTTGTACAACAAAATGCAAGCTGCCTTGGCCGCCAATGAAAGAATCAACGAAATATTGGCACTCAAATCAACCATTCCAAGTGGAGAAAGAGCTTTTCCGACACATTTAAATGAGGTAACGTTTAAAAATGTTGTTTTAAAATATGATGATAAAATTGCTCTAAATAACATTAATTTACACGCAAAACGAGGAGAAACCATTGCTTTAGTTGGTGACAGTGGTGGTGGAAAAAGTTCATTGGTTAATCTCATTCCACGTTTTTATGAAGCCTTTAGTGGAGAAATTTTATTTAATGAACACCATATCAAAGATCTTTGTATTCAAAATCTCAGAGAAAACATTTCCATTGTGACACAACGTGTTTATATTTTTAATGATACCATTGCTGCGAATATTGCGTATGGTCAAGCCATTGAAGAGCAAAAAGTTATTGATGCGTTAAAACAAGCGCATGCTTATGATTTTATTTCCAAATTGCCTTTAGGTATTTACTCCAAACTCGATGAATTTGGTACGAATTTAAGTGGAGGGCAACGACAAAGAATTGCCATTGCAAGAGCTTTGTACAAAAATCCAAAAATTCTAATACTTGATGAAGCCACCTCTGCATTGGATAATGAAAGTGAATCTATTATCTCAGAAGTCATTGAAGAAATCAGCCAAAATAAAATCACCTTTATTATTGCTCATCGATTAAGCACCATTAAACATGCCAATACCATTGCCGTATTTAAAGAGGGTGAGATTGTTTGCCTTGGAAGTGAAAAAGAATTACGACAAAATTGCAAAGAGTATCAACGCTTACACAATCTTGCAAATATTTAGAGTTTGAAACATTAAGTTACAATATTAAGATTGTTTCAAAAAGATTTGGGTAAAATGCTGAAATTTTAAAAAGGAAAAAACTTGTTCAATTATGATTCATTAAAAAAAATACTCTTTATGTTTGACCCTGAAACGGCTCATTCTTTAGGAGAGTGTGCATTAAAGATTTTGCCCTATATTACTCCTTTACATAAGTATATGATTAAAAAGAATTTTATTATAGATTATAAACTGCAACAAGAAATTTTAGGTATATCGTTTCAAAATCCAGTGGGATTAGGCGCTGGCTTTGATAAAAATGCCACCATGATAAACTCCATGATGGCATTGGGCTTTGGTTTTACAGAAATTGGAACCATGACCCCCAAACCACAAGAAGGCAATCCAAAACCAAGACTCTTTCGACACAAAGAAGAAAAATCGTTGCAAAATGCCATGGGCTTTAACAATGAAGGAAGTGCCGTTGTTGCACAAAACTTAGCTAAAGTCTATCCTTGTGCAATTCCAGTGGGTGCAAATATTGGAAAAAATAAAACCACATCGCAAGAAGAAGCACTCAATGATTATAAAATTTTGATTGAAAAATTTAAAGACATCAGTGATTATTTGGTGATTAATATCTCAAGCCCCAATACACCTAATTTAAGGGATTTGCAAAATGAAAAGTTCATAACTGAACTGTTCACTATGGCAAGAGAATTAACATCAAAACCCATTTTTCTTAAAATTGCTCCCGATATGGAAGCCAATGTTGCCATAGATTTGTGTAAAACGGCTGTTAACAGTGGTGCAAGTGGAATTATAGCAACCAATACAACCATTGATTATTCACTTGTACGCGAGCCCAAAGAAATTGGTGGAATTTCAGGAGCTGTACTTGCTCCTAAATCGTATGAACTCTTTCAAGCCCTTGCTAAAGAGTTATTTGGAAAGACAATTTTAATTAGTGTAGGAGGTATTAACACTGCCCAAGAAGCCTACAAACGATTAAAAGCAGGTGCTTCGTTGGTTCAATGCTATACAGGATTGATTTTTGAAGGACCTTCAATGGTTAAAAACATCAATACAGGTATTTTAGAACTGATGAAAAAAGATGGTTTCAAAACCATTCAAGACGTCATTGGTTCAGATTTAAAATAAACAAGGAGAGTGAAAAATATAATGACAAAAAATATACGCACATTTTTCATTTTTCATTTTTCATTATTAATTATTTTTTCAGGAGATTTAATGAGCAACAGTTTACCCCAATACAGTACAAAAACCCTTGAGAATGGATTACAAATTGTCGCCATTCCCATGAAAAATGGCAGCAATGTTGTCACCACTGATATTTTCTATAAAGTGGGCAGTCGAAATGAAGTCATGGGAAAAAGCGGTATTGCTCATATGCTTGAACACTTAAATTTTAAATCAACAAAAAATTTGCAAGCAGGAGAGTTTGATGAAATTGTCAAAGGATTTGGAGGCGTCAATAATGCTTCAACTTCTTTTGACTATACCCATTATTACATCAAGTCAAGCAGTCAAAACATGGATAAATCTTTGGAACTTTTTGCTGAACTGATGCAAAATCTGACTCTAAAAGATGAAGAGTTTCAACCTGAACGTGATGTTGTAGCAGAAGAGAGACGTTGGAGAACGGATAACAATCCCATGGGATATTTGCAATTTAGACTTTTTAATAATGCCTATTTATACCATCCATACCATTGGACACCCATTGGGTTTGCAAGTGACATACAAAATTGGAGTATTGAAGACATCAAAGATTTTCACAGCACCTATTATCAACCGTCCAATGCCATTGTGATTGTTGCAGGAGATATAAGTGAAGAAGAGGTCTTTGCCTCTACGGAAAAATATTTTAAAAATATTAAAAACAGTAAACCCATTCCCACAGTCATACACACCCTTGAACCTAAACAAGATGGGGAAAAACGAGTTACCTTATATAAAGATTCACAAGTTCAAATGTTGGCAATAGCCTATCATATTCCTAACTTTGAACATGAAGACCAAACAGCCCTTTCGGCTTTAAGTGAACTTTTTAGCAGCGGCAAAAGTTCTCTTTTACACAAAGTTCTTGTCGATGAAAAACGTATGGTTAACTCCGTATATGCGTACAATATGGATTTAAAAGACCCTGGTGTCTTTTTATTTGTTGCGGTGTGCAATCCTGAGGTCAAAGCCAAAGAAGTGGAAAAAGAGATTTTAAAGCTTATTGAAGAGATTAAAGCAGGGAAAATTAAAAAAAGTGAACTGGAAAAAATCAAAATCAATACCAAAGCGGATTTTATTTTCTCCTTAGAAAGTTCAAGTTCGGTTGCTTCTTTATACGGAAGTTATTTTGTACGAGACAATATTAAACCTTTGTTTGAATATGAACAAAATATTGAAAAACTCAAAGTCAAAGATTTGGTTGATGTTGCCAACAAATATTTGGTTAAAGAGAATTCGACAACAGTAATTTTAAAAAAAGAGAAGTAAAATGAGAGCATTTCTCATACAGTTAATACCAATAAATATAGCCATTAAATTAGCTAAAATATAGAGTACAAGTTTAATAAAGGATAAGAATGAATACTATAGTAGGTGCGATGACAGCATTAATCACCCCTTTTAAAAATGGAAAAGTGGATACTGCTTGTTATGAAAGTTTAATTAAAAGACAAATAGCACAAGGAATTGATGCGGTAGTTCCTGTGGGAACAACGGGAGAAAGTGCCACATTAAGTCATGCAGAGCATAAAGAGTGTATTGAAATTGCCGTTGCCACATGCAAAGGAACTCACGTCAAAGTGATTGCGGGTGCGGGTTCAAATGCAACACACGAAGCGTGTGATATTGCTAAACATGCACAAGCTGTTGGGGCACATGGTTTACTCTCTGTTGCACCTTATTACAATAAACCCACTCAAGAAGGATTGTATCAACACTATAAAGCCATTGCAACCTCCGTTGAAATTCCTTTTATGCTTTATAATGTTCCAGGAAGAACCGGTGTGGATATTGAAGCAGCTACTGCAATTCGACTCTTTGATGATATTCCCAATATTTATGCCATTAAAGAAGCCACAGGAAGTTTAGAAAGAGCCATTGAACTGCTTTCACAACGACCTGATTTTTGTGTCATTTCGGGGGATGATTCCATTGATTTTCCTATGCTTACAAGCGGTGCGTCTGGAATCATTTCCGTGACGGCAAATATTTTGCCCAATTTAAAAAGCCAATTGGTACACAGTGTATTTGAGGGTGATTTTAAAACGGCCAAAGAGATCAGCAATCATCTTTATGGGATTAACAATGCTTTATTTTGTGAAAGCAATCCCATTCCTATCAAAGCAGCAATGTATATTTGTGGACTGTTAGAGACCTTAGAGTATCGATTGCCCTTAACACAACCAAGCAAAGAAACCATGAAAACGTTAGAAAAAATCTTAAAAAATTATGAGGTAAAAAAATAATGCAAGGAAAAACATTAGTCATTTCAGGTGCTACAAAAGGGATTGGAAGAGCTACAGCCTATCGATTTGCAAAAGAGGGAGTAAACGTTGCTTTTACGTACAACTCAAATGAACAAGTTGCTTTGGATATGGTCAAAGATTTAGAAAAAACGTATAATATTAAAGCACGTTGTTATGCGTTTAATATTTTAGAACCTGAAAATTATAAAGCCTTATTTGAGCAAATTGATCAAGATTTTAACCGAATTGATTATTTTATTTCCAATGCCATGATTTACGGACGTGCTGTTGTTGGTGGCTATGGACGATTTATGAAACTTAAACCAAAAGGTTTAAATAATATTTATACAGCAACAGTCAATGCCTTTGTTTGTGGAGCACAACAAGCGGCAAAACGAATGGAAAAACAAGGGGGCGGAGCCATCGTTTCATTAAGCTCAACGGGAAACTTAGTCTATATTGAAAACTATGCCGGTCATGGTACCAATAAAGCAGCCGTTGAAGCCATGGTACGATATGCCGCAACAGAATTGGGAGAAATGGGTATTCGTGTTAATGCAGTTTCAGGAGGACCGATTGAAACTGATGCACTAAGAGCCTTTACCAATTACGAAGAGGTCAAACAAAAGACAGCTGAATTATCAGCTTTAAATCGAATGGGACAACCTGAAGATTTAGCCAATGCGTGTTATTGGTTATGCACCAACGAAGCTTCTTGGGTGACAGGACATACACTGATTGTTGATGGTGGAACGACATTCAGATAATGAAAAAAACACTTAATACGCCCAACATCTTAGCCCTTTTCCGAATTGCATTGGCTCCATTGATGCTGTGGATTTTAATTGATCGTCATAACCCTCTTTTTGCATCGTGGCACTCAAGTTGGTTTGATTATTTTGCAGGATTGATTTTTGTTATTGCCTCAGTAACAGATTTTTTTGACGGTTACATTGCACGAACATGGAATCAAATGACCAAATTGGGTTCCATTTTAGACCCACTTGCCGATAAGATGTTAATGCTTGCTGGATTTTTGGGACTTATCTTAATTGAAAGAGCCAGTGTTTGGGCAGTGTTTTTAATTTTATCGCGAGAATTTTTTATCACGGGACTGCGTGTTATGGCAGTGGCTGAAGGAAAAGAGGTTGCAGCTTCTATGGCAGGAAAGATTAAAACCGTGGTACAAATGATTGCCATTGGATTTTTAATTATGAATTGGCCTTTTGCAACCACTTTGTTATGGATAGCAGTTGCATTGACGTTGTATTCAGGATATGAATACACAAAAGAATATTTTAAAGGTTAAGATTTGGGTTTAATTACTTTTTTACTGGTATTGTCTGTTTTGGTTTTTATTCACGAATTAGGACACTTTTTAGCAGCACGTTATTTTGGTGTTACGGTACATACTTTTTCAATTGGTTTTGGCAAACGGCTTATTTCAAAAGAGTATAAAGGTACCGTTTGGCAATTCTCTCTTATTCCGTTAGGCGGTTATGTCAAAATGAAAGGACAAGACGATTCCAACCCTGCTTTAATTGAAAGCGGCGATGATTCGTATAACACCAAGAAACCGTGGCAACGTATTGTTATTTTATTTGCTGGTCCCTTTGCTAACTTTGCTCTTGCTGCTGTATTGTACTTTTTCATTGCTCTATTAGGCAGTAATTCTTTGGCTCCAACGATTGGTAAAGTTATTGAAAACTCTCCGGCTTTTCAAGCAGGATTGCAAGTCAATGATGAAATTGTACGAATCAATGACCAAGAGATAAAAACATGGGATGAAGTGGGTAAGTATATTCGAAATTCTCAAACTGCTTTGAAATTTTATGTCAAAAGAGAAGGGGTTATTCGAGCATTCGTAATCAATCCTGAACTCTCTGATTCAGAAAACTTATTCAAAGAAAAAATCAAAAAAAGAATGATAGGTATTGCCCCTGCTCCCAAAGTTGTCACCATTTACCATAACCCCATAGAAGCCATTGCTTACGCTTGGAACAATACCATAGAATCTTCTAAAATGATTTTTCAAGGGGTTCAAAAACTTATCCAAGGCATTATTCCAAGCAGTGAAGTGGGAGGGGTTATTACCATTGGAAAAGTTATTTCTGATGCTTCTCAAACCAGTTTGGTTGCCCTTTTAACCATTACGGCACTGATTTCTGTCAATTTAGGTGTGTTAAACTTACTGCCCATACCTGCACTTGATGGTGGTCATATTATGTTTAACTTATATGAGATGATCGTCAGAAAAAAACCCAGTGACAAAGTCTTTGTGGCATTAACCATTACCGGTTGGTTTATTTTAGGGGCGTTAATGCTTTTAGGTATTTTTAATGACATTAACCGATTAATGCAAGGATAAAGAATGAATAAAGATCAAGCCATCCACAATTTAGACAGTGTCATTGCTCGTGTTGAAGAAGCCCGATTGAAACTCAGTCATCATCACATTGTCAAAATCATAGGTATCAGTAAATACTCAACAGCCAATGACATTAAAACACTCTACGAAGCAGGTCAAAGGGCTTTTGGTGAAAATAAAGTTCAAGATTTAAAACAAAAGAGTCAAGAACTTGAAGAACTCCCTTTAGAGTGGCATTTTGTCGGACGAGTTCAAAGCAATAAAATCAACAATTTAATTGACTTAAATCCTACCTTGGTGCAAAGTTTAGACTCTTTGGAATTAGCACTTGAACTTCAAAAAAAACTCGAAGCCAAAAATAAAACTCTGTCGTGCTTATTGCAAATTAATTCTGCTTATGAAGAGAGCAAAACAGGTGTTATGCCTGAGGTTGCCATTCAAACATACAAAGAGATTCAAACAAACTGTCCCAATATTAAACTTAAAGGGGTTATGAGCATTGGAGCGCATGTTGAAGATAGCTCTGTTATTAAAAAAAGTTTTGAAACCACCAAAAAGATTTTTGATGAGTTACAACCATTGGGAGCTATTTATTGCTCAATGGGAATGAGTGGAGATTTTGAGTTAGCCATTTCTTGTGGTTCCAATATGATTCGAGTGGGCTCAACTTTATTTAAATAAAACGGCATTGGAGAGTTTTCATGCAAAACATGCTTTTATTACTTTTATTGTCTCTTTTTTTTACTGCATGTTCTCCCAAAGTTACGGTACAAACCCTATACGCACCTAAAATTACCCACTCAAGTATTCGTCAACTGGCTGTTATGGATTTTAAAAATGATACCATAGGACAAGCCGCAAGTATTGAAACACTTTTAGCCCAAACAACTTTTGAAAATCAACCTTATTTTAGACTGATTCAACGAAAAGATTTGGATTTGATTTTAAATGAAAAAAAGCTCAATGATTCCGCTTTGGTTGAGCTTGATGATTTTGATGACACTCAAGGTTTAACTCAAGTAAAAGCTCTCTTACAAGGAGAAGTGTTACAATCAACTTTACATAAACGCGTCTATTTTAAACGTAAAAAAGATTACCAACACTGTTTGGAGTATAACAAAAATAAAGAGTGTATTAAATTCCCACTCAAACTCATTCGTTGTCAAAATAATGATTATCATGTACAAACCCAAATCAAAATTGTTGAAATCATCTCTTCAGATATTCTCTTTTCACAAACCTATCACGAAAGACAAACTCTTTCTGAGTGTCATGCAGGAGATTTTTTACCTTCCAAACAAGAGTACAATGCCCAATTGGCTCAACGTATTGCACAAAGAGTATTACAAGATTTGGCTCCTTATTATGTCACAACCAAGGTATCTGTTCTTGAATATCTTGATATTGAATTAACGAAAATACAAAAACAACAGTTTGAAAGTGCCCTTGAATTGTTAGACCAAGAGCATTTTAGTGCGGCTAAGCTTTTACTTGAGACATTAAATAACGACACCAATGGTTTTAGTTATGTTATTTTATATAATTTGGCATTAACACATGAAGCTTTACAAGAGATCAAATATGCCAATACTTTGTATAAAGAAGCCGAACTAAAAAGCCGATCACATGGTATTGTAGAAGAGATTTCCGATGCCATACTTCGTACAAATAAATCGCTGATTGAAGCTGAAAAAACAAATAAACTTATTAATTATTAAATAATCACTTAAACAGCACCTTTAAAAAAACTTAAGAATAATGATTTTTTTGTAAGACAAAAAATGCTAAAATCCAACACAGTATTACTTATGCTGTTTTAATAAAGGTTTATATATTATGAAAAATGTTCAAGACATTGAAAATTGGTTAAATAGTTATTCAATCAACAACTTTACAGTGTCAAATGATTTTCAAATTAGCGTTTACGGCAGCGTTAATTTAAAAGGAAAACTCAAAACCAAACGACTACCTGTAGAATTTAAGCTTGTCGATGGTTATTTTGATATCAGTGATAATGGCTTAGTTACCCTTGAAGGATGTCCCAGTCAAGTCACTAAAGATTTTAACTGCTCACATAACAAGCTCGAAACCCTTTTTGGAGCCCCTTCCAAAGTAGGTGATTTTGATTGTTCTTATAATAAACTCAAAGATTTATCCTATGCACCCAAAGAGGTTTTGGGCTATTTTAATTGTTCAAACAATGAGCTACTCTCAATTAAAGGAAGTCCTCGAACCGTTAAAGGCGATTTTAAATGTTCCAACAATCAAATCGCTTCTTTAAGAGGGGGACCTAAATATATTGAAGGTTATTTTGATTGTTCATGCAACAGCTTAGAAACCTTATATGGTGGTCCTATTACTGTGGGACAAGACTATTTTTGTTTTTGGAATAAACTCAAAGACTTAAACTCACTTGCCGATGAAATCGGATGGGATTTGATTACAGATTTTAGACTCAATCACCTGCAAAGCAGTTTTGATGAAGAAAAAGGCACATGGCGTTATAAAGGACAAGATGTTATTTCTCATGTCTATAAACCCGTAGTTGCGCTTACAAATAAGCAAGAAATTTCAAAATGGTTGGACAAATATCAAGTAAAAAATTACACCATTTTAGATGATATGTCTGTCAATGTTAATGGACATGTTCGTCTAACAGACCGACTTGCCAACCTTTCAAAACTGCCATTAAGTTTCAATGAAGTTGAAGGTGATTTTGATATCAGTGACAATGAATTGGTTTCACTTGAAGGCTCTCCACGAAAAGTCGGCGGAAACTTTTTGGCATTTAAAAATGAGATTTCATCGTTAAAAGGAGGGCCTAAAGAAGTGGGGAAAAGCTTTATTGTATTACGAAACAACATCACTTCATTAGAATACTCTCCCTCCATTGTCAAAGAAGATTACATTTGTTCACACAATCCATTGACCAATCTTGAAGGTATGATTTCAGTACAAGGCTCAGTTTTTACGGGTGTTGCTATTGCTTCAATCAAAGCACAAGAGTTTGTTTACAATGGTGTTAAAACATTTAAATACCCCGGAATTGCCGTTATGGAGTATTTGGATAAAGAGTATATTGCCTTAACGCAAGAAGAGATTAATTTTGAAAAAACCAAAAAGAATCTTCAAAATGTTATCAGTAAAATGATCAGCAATGGAAGTCTTAGTAAAGAGATGATTAATGATACCCTTGTGAAAAATTTAACCAAATACAAGTTATTTAATCTTAAAGACAAGGTTTTATTATTAAAAAATCCACCCGAACCCAAAGATGACAATAAAGAGCTAAGTGAAACAGAAATTCGTAAAATGGTGTTTGATACAGAAATTTAATACAGTGACAAGTAACAAGTGACCAGTAACTTTTTACTCGTCACTCATTACTTGTTACTTGTTACTCATTAAACAATGTTTAAATCTTGTAAGTTCCTCTTCAATACTTGGCACTCGCATAAAATGCTCTCCTATTAAAAACGCATCGGCACCTATTGAACTTAAACGCTTTATCGTATCCACATCACTGACACCACTTTCAGCTACAATAATTTTTCCATTGGGAATCATAGGTATGAGTTTATCACACAGTTGCATATCCATTTCAAAACTTTGTAAATTTCTGTGATTAATGCCAATAATATTTGCACCACATTTCATCGCTTTGGTTAAATCTTCTGTATCATGAATTTCAACTAAAACTTCCAACCCTACGTGCAACGCATAGTCATATAACTCTTTGAGTTCTTTCGTACTTAATGCTTTTGCAATCAATAAAATAAAATCGGCTCCATACACTAAGGCTTCAACAATTTGATACTTATCCACAATAAAATCTTTTCGTAAAAGTGGCGTAGGAACATAACGTCTTATTTGGGTTAAATACTCTAAATCCCCTTTAAAATAGTGAGGCTCAGTCAAAACCGAAATGGCATTAGCACCACTGTTTGCATAACTTTGTGCAATGGCTACGGGGTCAAAATCTTCTTTGATAATTCCTTTTGAAGGACTCGCTTTTTTAACCTCAGCAATAATACGTATAGGCTCCTCTTTGGTTGCCATTAAATAAGGTTTAACATCTCTTGGGGCATAAGGATTTGAGGCTAAACTTCTTCCTAAAACATCTAAAGGTAACTCTTTTTTTCTTTTTTCTAAATCTTGTTTTGTTTTTTCAATTATCTCATCTAAAATCATTTTTTAGAACACTCCTGTATTTTTTTCCAATGTAGTTTGATCTCTTCATCGTTTAATCCAATGGCATCAACAATCTTTTTCATATGAGTATAGGCCTCTTTACATTGGTTTTGTTTGTATAACCCCCATGCTAAGGAGTCAATGTAAGCCAAATTGTTGGGAGCTTTTTCCAACGCTTTTTTAACCAACCCTACTCCTTGATTGACATCAATTTCATAATCAATAAGAATGTACCCCAAATAATTTTGATAAATATGATTGTCTAACACGGCTAATACATCTTCAAACTTTTGAATAACACTCTTTAAAACACTTCTTTTGTCTTTTGCCAATTCAAACTCTAAAATAGCAATTTGTGCCAATAAGTCAATATTTTTATTGAGTTTATAGACATTTTTAACCAAAGTTAAGGCCTCTTCAATTTTGTTGGCTCGTTTATATAAGGCAATGAGTTTCATGTCATCAATGTGATTCTCTTCTAAAAAGGCAATCGCCAAATGAATATCTTTTTGTTCCAAATAATCAATCAACATATTATAGGCTTTTATCATGGAGGTAAAATCTTCTTCATATTTAAACTGGTTATACATTCGTTTTAAAATAGAGATAATTCCATCAATGTTTTGTTGTTCTTCATAAATAGCCAACAACTTTGTACACACAGCAATTTCACAGCTTTTAAGACGAATATGCGTTTCCAAATAGGAAATGGCTTTTTGTTTTTCATTAATAAAACTGTACAAAATATTGACCAAATTCAACAACGTATTGGGATTGGCATTTTGACTGTAGGCACTTTCAAAATATTCGGCCGCTTCATAAAAATCTTTTTTCATATAATAAACATTGCCAATAAGTTCATAGTTTAAAATGTTGTTAAACTCTTGCAATAACTGTTTGGAATGTTTTAAGGCTTCATCGTATTCATACAAGTTAATCAATGCCACGATGTAAATTCGATACACCTCTTCATACTCAGGAACATCTTTGTTTAAATGTTTAAAAGCCCATTCTTTTGCTGTTTGAAAATCTTTAATTTCTAAAGAAAAGCGTAAGGAACGCAGTAAATATTCATATTTTTGAGTTTTTTCAAACAAGGTATAATACAAATCGCGGCTGATATTATATTTGCCTTGATTGGTGTATTCAATGGCATACAAAATATACTCATCTTCTTGTTCAAACAGTTTGGCATCTTTGGGTAAAATGGTGTTGTGTTTAGCGCACCCAACAAGGGCAAAAAGCATTAAACAACTTAAAAAGATTGTACGGCTAAACACTCTTTAAATACCTCTTCTTTATTGGTTTTAAAATACTCCCAAAATGGAAATGTTCTGCATTGACTGGGTCTGAATTCATACACACTGCACTGTTTTTTCTCTACATCAAAAAAATGACACGCAAAATTATCTTTGGCAACTTCTTTTTCTTTTATTGAATATTTGTACCCTACTTTAATCAAATGTTTCAAAGAAAACTCTTCAACACTTAAGTTAAGATGTTGGGACAATTCAACAATTTCCTCTTTGGAAATCCAAATATATCCGGATTCTCCAATACAACAATTGCCATTGCAAGTTGAACACAATGAGCCATTAAAAACAAACTCATAGCCCTCTTGCTTTATTATAGTACTCATACTTCTACTTTTATACTGTGTGTATTTGTTTTTGAATAAATGGTCTGTACATCTTGAGTGAAATTTTCATTTTCAAAAACAACTAAAGCGGGATTTATTGTCGTTAAAGACTTAGAATTTTTTCTAGCATAAATCATCACTAATGAAGCCTCTTTATCCTTTTTTGGATGGATAAACTGCATTGCTTGAATATTAAATTTGTATTTATTCAAAAAAAGAATAATATCATTTAGTTGCTTAACATCATAACAAAAAAAGAGTTTGCCTTTTTGATTTAATATGCGTGAACATTTCTGAATAAACTTTTCCAAAGGCATAGAGTCGTTATATCGTGCAATTTTCAGATTTTTGTTTTCACTTTTGATTACACTGCTGCTGTAAAAAGGAGGGTTAGAAACACACATCTCAAACGTTTTATCAAATGCGATTTCAGTAAAATCCCCTTCATATAACTGCGCTTCAATCTTATTGGTTTGAGCATTTTTTTGTGAGAGGTGTTGGAACTCTTTTTGAACTTCACATTGATTCAGTTTCAATCGTGCATAATCACGAGCAAGTAAAAGCCCCAAAATACCACTGCCACTGCCAATATCAAGAAACTCACCTTGAATATTTTTAAACGCTTTAAGGTTTTGGCAAATAAAATAGTATAAAAAGTGGGTATCACTGTTATAGCAGTAACCATTTTTAGGTTGATACAATACCAATACACAAACCTTATGAATTAAATTTTTGGTATTATACCCAATTAAAATAAAAATAGAATGGCTAATAAATTATCATCAAAAATCGATAATAATTATTAAAAATAATAATAACTCTGATGAGAAGAAATATTTTAAAAAGAGTTATTTTTAGGCTTTTATGAACAAAATAATGACACATAAAGTATAAAAAATTACTCTGGAAACTCTCCTTAATTTTACTTGTATCAAATGGTAACAAGAAAGAATATTAATCTAAAATAACTCAAAATTTAAATACTTCTATACGAATATAGGTTATCATCATAGCATTAATACTTGAGATAACTCTCAATTATTTATCTAACAATTAAGGGGAAAAAATGGCAATTATGGAAGCTCCTGCAAATACTCCAGTATGGGTAGATGAGTCAAGATGTAAAGCATGTGATGTGTGCGTATCTGTTTGTCCAGCTGGTGTTCTTGCAATGAAACCAGAACCAACTTCAACTTTAGGCGCAATGATTACAATTGTGGCAAGTGAGTCATGTATTGGTTGTAATGACTGTGAATTATCATGTCCTGATTTTGCAATTTTTGTTGCAGATAAAAAAGAGTTCAAATTCGCTAAACTGACTGACGAAGCAAAAGCACGAGGCGAAGCAATCAAAAAAAATAATTACAGAGTGCTTAGCGCTTAAGGGGAGAAGAAATGGCTAGAGAAATAATTTCAACTGGTAATGACTTAGCAGCTATCGCTGCAGTAGATGCTGGGTGTGAGTTTTTTGGTGGATATCCTATTACTCCATCAAGTGAAGTAATGCATACAATTTCAGATTTATTACCTGCATCGGGTGGTGCAGCGATTCAAATGGAAGATGAAATTGCAGGTATTTGTGCTGCTATTGGTGGTGCAATGTCAGGAAAAAGATCAATGACTGCGACTTCAGGTCCAGGGATTTCTTTAAAATCAGAGAACATTGGTTTAGCATATATTGCAGAGGTTCCATTAGTAATTGTCAACGTTATGAGAGGTGGTCCATCAACGGGTCTTCCTACACGTGTTGCTCAAGGTGATATTTTACAAGCTAAAACACCGACACACGGAGATTATAAATCAATCACTTTATGTGCAGGTACACTTTCTGAGTGTTATACTGAAACCGTAAGAGCCTTTAACCTTGCTGACAGATTTATGCAACCGGTATTTGTTTTATTAGATGAAACAATCGGTCACATGAGTGGAAAAGCGGTTTTACCTACTAAAGAAGAGGTAAAAGAAGGTATTAAATTAAGAAAAACATTTGATGGTCCTGCCAGTGAATATAAACCTTATGAGTGTGACAATGACCAACCTGCGGTTTTAAATCCAATGTTTAAAGGGTACCGATACCACTTTACAGGATTACACCATGATGAAACAGGTCACCCAACAGAAGATGAAAAAAAATGTGATGATTTAATCAACCGATTATTCAGAAAAGTTGAAAACCACACAGACGAAATCGAATTAAATGAAGAGTATATGTTAGATGATGCAGAAATTATGATTATCGCATATGGTTCTATGGCACTTTCAGTTAAAGAAGCTGTAAACAGATTAAGAGCAGATGGAATTAAAGTTGGGATGTTCAGACCCATTACTTTATGGCCAAGCCCTGCAAAACGAATTAAAGAGTTATGCGACAAAATTCAAAAAGTATTAGTTACTGAGTTAAACTTAGGTCAATACTTAGAAGAGATTGAAAGAGTCAGTGGAAGAAGAGATTTTACAACACTGTTTAAAGCAAACGGGCGACCAATTGCACCAATTGAGATTGTTGAAAAAGTGAAAGGAATGTAACATGGCATTTAATTACGATGAATACTTAAGAACGAAAAAAATGCCAACACTTTGGTGTTGGGGATGTGGTGATGGTGTTATTTTAAAAGCACTGATTCGAGCCATTGAAAAGTTACAATGGAATATGGATGACGTGTGTGTTGTTTCAGGAATTGGATGTTCAGGGCGATTCTCTTCATACATCAACTGTAATACCATTCATACAACTCACGGACGAACCATTGCTTATGCAACGGGTGTAAAATTAGCCAATCCAGACAAACACGTTATTTGTGTATCAGGAGATGGTGATGGTCTTGCCATTGGTGGGAATCACACCATTCATGGTTGTAGAAGAAATATTGATATTAACCACATTGTTGTTAATAACTTCATTTATGGATTAACAAACTCTCAAACTTCTCCAACTACACCTCAAGGTATGTGGACAGTTACCATGAAAAGAGGAAACATTGACCCTACGTTTGATGCATGTAACTTAGCCATTGGAGCGGGTGCTACATTTGTTGCAAGAGAAACCATGTTAGACCCTAAAAAACTTGAAAAAGTATTTGTACAAGGATTAGAACACAACGGATACTCATTCTTTGACGTTTTCTCTAACTGCCACGTAAACTTAGGTCGAAAAAACAAAATGAACTCAGCAATGGCAAACTTAGAGTGGATTGATTCTATTACTGTATCTAAAACTAAATTTGAGAAAATGAGTGAAGAAGAGAGAGTTGGATTATTCCCTACGGGTGTGTTAAAACACGATACGACAAAACAAGAGTATACGGATATGTACAAAAAAGTACAAGAAGCACACCAAAATAAAACTGCGGTTCAATTATAAGGAGACATCATGGCTAGAACATTAATGAGATTTACAGGTGTTGGTGGACAAGGTGTACTTCTTGCAGGATCAATTTTTGCAGCTGCAAAAATCAAAGCAGGTGGAAATGGATTAAAAACTTCTACGTATACTTCACAAGTAAGAGGTGGAGCAACGGTCGTTGATATTACATTAGAAGACGGTGAAATTTTATACCCATATGCCAACGATGGTGAAATCGATTTCATGCTTTCTGTTGCACAAGTATCATACAACCAGTTTAAAAATGGAGTTAAACCAGGTGGAGTTATTGTGGTTGAACCAAACTTAGTTCACCCGACAGAAGAAGATAAGAAAAAATGGAAAATCTTTGAAATTCCTATTATTACCATTGCAAAAGAAGAAGTAGGAAACGTGATTACTCAATCGGTTCTTGCGTTAGCGATTGCAAACTATATGACAAGTGAAACGGTTGATAATGAAATTCTAAGAAAAACAATGCTTTCAAAAGTACCTGAAAAAGTACATGATATTAATAACAAAGCATTTGACTTAGGTTTAAAATACGCTGCTGAAGCCAAACAAATCTAATTATAAACAGCCAATTGGCTGTTTATAACCTATCTTTTTCTGAATTTTTTCAACTTTGGATTCCAACCATCGCGGTCATACCCATCTTTATCATATCCATTTTTATCATAACCTCTTTGGTCATATCCTTTCGCATCAAATATCTGTTTTCCTTGTATTCTTAATTTTGGATTCCATCCATGTTTGTTATAACCATGTACATCTAAACCATTCATATCGTAGCCTAATTTATTGTACCCTTTTTTATTATATCCCCTGTAATCATACCCTTCTTGGTCGTATCCATCTTTATCAAACTCTTTAACAACTTTTTTTGTAAATTCAAACTTGCCATTATTAAGATTATAATTCTTCTCATCTTCTAAAAAGAAATAATACTCTTCAACTCTAGTTGGTTTTGTTTTCTCTCCTTCTAATCTTTTTCCTACAAAATAAAACTTACCATCATCTTTTTGTAAAGAGGTTCCTCCATTATAAAAAGAGAAGTTGTATCGTTCATCTTTTAACTGTGAAGAGAAGTCCAACCTTTCTAACGTGAAAGATTGGTTGATTTCTTCATTTGTAAAGTTATCTTCAAATACTTTTTTATCTTTGCTTTGATTAAATGCCTTTAATTTGTCAAAACATAACTTCTCCACATGAACTAAAGTCTTATCGTAAATTCTATTTGCTGTTTTACGTGATTCTTCTATAAAATACTCTTTTTTGTTCTTATTTTTACAAACCAAAAAGTTCAATCCATTGACGCGTTCTATCTTACAATCACGATTAAACTTCTCATTTAATTGCTGTTCATAGGTCTGTTTAAAATTTAATTTATGTTTCAACTCTTCACCGTTGACCACACTATAACCTATGGATGAACACGCTTTATCAGCTGTAACATACTCTTCAATCTTTGTTGAGATTGGAAACAGTGTCTCTTTTTTATTTTTATGATATTCTCTTTGTACATGAGCAAAGCCTGCTTTTCCTATGCATAAAGTTTTTAAGTTGGCATCATAGTTCAATTTAAGATTATCTTCATTCGTAAGGCACTGTTTTAAAAAGATTTTGGCATTTTTCTCTTGTTCTAACGCTTTTATTTGTTTAATTTCAGCTATTGTTTTCGTTTTTGTAGGCAATACTGCCGCTTTATCTAATGAGTTTAAGATTACTTCAAACAGATCATCCAGCTTTGTATTATTACTAAAAACTAACGTAAAATCACCTTTCCAAATCACTTTGGGAGACTCATTTCTAAAAACGTTATTGATTTTAGTAGAATCAATATCCCCTTTCCAATTTTTTGTAATATATTCTATGTCTTCAATTTGCACCGTAACTCCAATAACACTTGGCTTACAACCACTGTTTCTGTTATTCGTTTGGTATTTATTTAAAATTAATTTAGTGATATATCTTGGATTTTTTTCCAAGTTAACAATTTGAATATCACGTGCTCGATATTCATCATGTAGAATCGTACTTTTGGATAAATGTTGACGGGTATTCTCTATCGCCTTTTGACAAATACTGCCATTTGGAACATTAAAACTACCCGATACAAACGCTATTGTACTCTCTTTTATGGATCCATAACTTTTATCCATCTGTATATTTTGAACACCTGTGGTTGCACAACCCGATAACAAAATAAGGATGCAAACACCCAATATTATATGTTTCATTTTTCACCTTTTATCTATTTAAAAAATGTTACATAAAAAAGACTAACAGACGTATAAAAAAATTTATGATTTTAAGATATTGTCAGATTTTGAAAATACAATGAGCTCTTCAACGGTTTTTACCTCTTTGGGCAAGTTTTTCAATGAGTTTTCAAATATATGTGTGGTACTGATTGCATCATTAAGTGCACGGTGTTGTTTGTGTGTATCAATATCAAGTAACTCTTTTAAAAAATCCAAACCATAGCGTTGGGCAAAGATGGTTCGCTTAGCTAAATCAATGGTACACAGTTTTCTGTTTTGCAGTTTCCCTAAATCGTATTTTTCAAACGAATCGGAAATAAATTTATAATCAAATTTAATGTCGTGTGCCACAAAAACATCGTCTTCTAAAAAGAGTTTAAACTCTTCTAATACATGAATCAATCGTGGAGCATTTTGAAGCATTGCAGGTGTGATTTGTGTGACTTCTTGAACATAAGCAGGAATATCTTTGGCATAGACCAAAGAGTCATAGGTTTCAATGATTTTCCCGTTTTTAAATTTAACTGCACCTAGCTCAATAATTTGTCCTTTGTGGATGTTACTGCCATTGGTCTCAATATCAACCACACAAAAAGTTTGTTCTTTTATCGTTGTTTGAGCCGTTTTAAGAAACACTTCATTGCTTTCATTAATACCCAAAGGCAAACCATTGGAAATAAGCAATTCAAATTCAAGTTCAGGGTTTTCAAAAAATTTGGTTTCTACTTGAGATAAATGCTCTAAAAAAGTGTGGTACTCAATGCTGTTTTTTTTCAGTTTATTGACTAAAAGTTCCAACCCATTAACTTCTTTGTGCTTTTTTTTCTTATAGTTCATGGGCTGCTTTAATAAATGCTCTCATTTTATCTTTGTCTTTTTTTCCTTTATACGCTTCAACACCACTGCTGACATCCAAAGCAAAGAAATTCAATCCTTTTAGTTCATGTACATTAGAGGCTTCCAATCCTCCCGCTAAAATCATTTTTGAACAATCTTTGCCTTTAAACCACTCCAAAGCAACTCGTTTGCCCTCCCCTCCAAAACTTGGTACAAACGCATCTACAAGCAAATATTGGTCTTTAAAAGAAATAATATCTCCTTGAGTTTTTGCTCTTAAAACACGAATGGTTTTGGGCTTTATTTGTGTGTAATCAAGTTTTTCTTCATCATCAATGATTTGCGCAAGTTGCATTTTGGCTTTACTGCATACTTCATTAATTACCGCTTCATTTTCATTCACAAACAGCCCTACAGTTTGTACAAAAGGAGGTAAGGCATTGACAATTGTTAACGCCTCTTCAACACTGATATATCGAGGAGATGGTTTATAAAAGACAAAGCCTAAAGCACTTGCACCAGCAGCAATTGCATCAAGGGCATCTTCTAAATTCGTAATACCACAAATTTTTACACGCATCTTAAACCTGCAAGCTCTTTATGGCTTTGGCATAATCGTGTGCACCATACACATATGACCCAGCTACGACAATATCCACACCTGCTTTTTTGAGTTCATAAATATTTTTATCGTTTACTCCTCCATCAACTTGAATCAAGCAGTTTGGATTGCGTTTTAAAATAAGTTTTTTCAGTTCAATCGTTTTTTCAATTACACTTTTTATGAACTTTTGTCCTCCAAATCCTGGGTTTACCGACATTAAAAGCACCATATCCAAATCTTCAAGTAAGTACTCAATTGATTCAGGTGTAGAGTGAGGATTTAATACAATTGCTGGTTTAATCCCCAAGCTGCGAATTTTTTGAATAACTCGGTGAGGATGTTTTTCACTCTCAATATGAAAAGAGATATATTCAGGTTTTAAAGGGGCAAATAAATCAATAAAAAAGCTGTTGTTTTCTACCATCAAATGCACATCCAAAGGCTTTGTTGCCACTTTAGCCACACTTGAAACGACTACTGGTCCAATGGTCATATTGGGTACAAAATGCCCGTCCATCACATCCACGTGAATTAAATCGCACCCTCCTTGACAAATTGCTGTTATTTCGTCATTGAGTCGTCCAAAATCAGCCGAAAGTATTGAAGGTGCCACTAACATTAAAACCCTTTTGTATTTTATTTTTGGGATTATATCATTTTATCTTTTCAAAATCAAAATCAAAGCAATTAATGACTAAAATAAAATTTCAAAAGGAAGATTATGAAACATATTGTTACTTTTTTTATTGTTTTCTTACACCTCTCATTTGCCAATGAAATTTTGCAACAAGCCTTAGAATTTGAAAAACAAGGTAACTACAAAGAAGCCATGGAAATTTACAAGCAATTGGCATTGCAAAATTCCAATGCACAAAAAGAGTTAGAGACCACCTTACAAAGTTTGGATGAAATTAAACAAGAAAAAATCAGTTTAAAAAATGGGTTAAACCATATTAAAAATTCATTTGAAAAAGTATCAGATGCGGAAACAAACAACACCATTGAACAAGCTCTATCCTCTTCCTTTGATATCTACCCCTATAAAGAGAATTATTTTTTGCCCATCAGCTATGATTTAAAAGCAAAAAATGGTCGAAAACAAAATGAAGCTAAATTTCAAATCAGTATCAATAAACCCATTACGTATAACTTATTGGGATTAAATGAAACCATCAACTTTGGTTATACACAAAAATCATGGTGGCAAATTTATTCGGATTCTTCTCCTTTTAGAGAGACCAATTATGCACCTGAAGTTTATATGATAGCACCTCATATAAACCATGAAAACTCATTATTAAAAGCCTATAAAGTAGGTTTTTTGCATGAGTCAAACGGACAACATGGGGCAGAATCACGCTCTTGGAATCGCCTTTATTTGGAAGGATATTTACAATATTCAAACCTTTTTATCGTTCCTCGTGTTTGGTACAGAATTCCAGAAAAAAGTAGCTCAGATGATAATCCCGATATCGAACAATACTTAGGATATGGTGATATTAATGTCATTTATGCGTATGGGGATCATACGTTTAAATTGCTTTTGAGAAATAATTTAAGATTTAATACTCACAATAAAGGATTTGCTCAAGCTAATTGGGTTTTTCCCTTGACTCAAGCAAAAAATACATTTGGATTTATTCAACTTTCAAGTGGTTATGGTGACAGTTTAATTGATTACGACCAAGAAATCAACCGTATCAGTTTTGGAATTAGTCTTTCACGCTAATAAGGTATTAAATCATTTCTAAACTAAATTATTTGACCTCTTTGATTTTTGATCGAATACAACTCAAAAAATCTCATGATAATTGCAGAGATATAAGGAAGTGTTTGTATAAATATCGTTGCTGCAAATACATATATCTCAGTAATATTGGTTTTATTGATAAAAATCAGAGTGAAAAAAGAGATTAACAACAACACACACAAAACAATTTCAAACAAAATAGGATTTTCACTTCTTTTAGCTTTTCCTCCTTTTTGTGTTCTTTTAAAAGGTAAACCATCTTTGACAAAGCCATCCCAAACTGCTTTGAAGATAATCAGTTGCAAACTCATGGAAGCCACTGCACTTAAAAAAGTTTCCTTTAAATTGGCTTTTACTTTCATTCTGTATAAAATAAATGTATGTAAAAGATTGACTAAAAATACTGTGATAATAGGGATAGTCAATGCAATGGTAGGAATCGTAACCCCTATAAAAACAATCACAGGAATCCAAATAAGATTCATAACAACCATCACTGGACCCATTGCATCACTTAACCAAAAAAACCATCCTGCTATAAACTCTCTTTTTTGGGTCGAGGTAAGTCTTTTAGATGATGGCAAAAACTCTCTCCAATGCTTTTTCAAAATTTGAATCGCTCCATATGCCCATCGATGCCTTTGAGTTTTAAAAGCTTGAAAGGTATCGGGAAGGATTCCATAGCCATATCTTCTGTTGGTATAATGAGCGATATAACCTGCCTCAAACAATCTAAGCCCCAGTTCACTGTCTTCTACAATGGTATCTGTCCCCCAACCACCCACTTCTAACATGGCGCTGAGTCTTACCATTACCATAGTACCATGAACAACAATGGCATTTTCTTCATTTCTAGCAACCATACCAATATCAAAAAAGCCTGCATACTCTGCATTCATTGCAGCTTTTAAAATCGATTCTTCACCATCTCTGTGGTCTTGTGGTGCTTGAACTATGGCAACCTTAGGGTCATCAAACAGTGGTACTAAATCCATCAGCCAAGGAGACTCAACCACATAGTCTGCATCAATAACAGCAATTATTTCAGCCTCTTTATTGGTTTGTTCTAACGCCATATTAAGTGCACCTGCTTTAAATCCCGTACATGTTATATCCATATAAACAAACTTATCTCCTAACTCTTCACACAACTTTTTTATAGGCTGTTTATAGTACTCTTCAGGTGTGTTGTTAATGATGACCAAGACTTCATAGTTGGGATACTTTAGTTTTGATAAGGCTCTTAATGTCTCTTCTAAAACGTGAGGTTCTTCTTTGTAAGCAGGAACATGAACCGAAACAAAAGGGATATTTTTTGACGTTAAATCAAGGGGAATTAACCTTGTAGGTGTCAGACCAATTGAAGATTTAAACAGCTCATTTGCTTTTGCAAGGGTGATGATAACAAGAGGAATCATCAACACTGTTCCTACACCCCACATAATCCACATTCCAAAATTCATGTAGTTAATGAAAGGATAGGTTAACGCCATGACAATACCAAAAGCCATACCTTGAGAGACGACTGCGTAAGCTAAGGTATGATTGAGATTTAGTTTTTTATTTCTTAGCCCAAAAAGAGTCAATACCCCTCCAATAATCAAAGCTGCTAACATTTGATACATCCAATATTGATTAATTTCAATATCTCCTGATAAATTAAATTTCAACTCTCTATTGGCATCAAAAATTCCCCAGTATTGACCAATATTTCCCTCTTCATACCCTTTCCATGGCTGATCAAAAGCTTCAATAATGTTATACGACCAATCATTTTTTTTAGCAAGATTTACAAAGCCTCGTATGGCTGCTGCTTGATTTTTTAAACTGGGAATTGCATCGTTGTTATTGTAGCCATGACTTGGCCATCCTATTTCACCGATATATATCTTTTTATGAGGAAACATATTTTCAATAAGCGTATATCTGCTGAGTATAAAATCATCAAACTGCTTAATGGACATCTTTTCCCAGTAAGGCAAGATGTGTATGGTTATAAAATCCACATGAGTTGCAAGATTTGTAGAATTCTCCCAACTGCTCCAAGTATCTGCAGTAGAAATTGATTTATCGGTAAAACCTCTTAAGAAATCAATATAGCCAACCAACTCCACTTCATTTAAATCTTCTCGTAAAAGAACCTCATTCCCTACCATGATATTATCTATATTATTAGGGTACTCTTTGAGTAATTTTAAAGCTCTTTGTATCTCTAAAAAATTCTCATTATAATCACGGCTCAACCAAATACCCAAGTCAAGAACTACCTCTTTTTTTGATACAGCATCCAAGATAATTTGTGCATCTTTTGTAGAATATGTTCTGAGTTTGTTTGTAATAGGCATTAATAAATCAATATCTTTTTTTATTTCTTCAGTTGACAAAACTTTTTTTTCATAGTCATAATATGGGGTATATGAAAGGGATTCCACTTTATTATAGGGAGATTCAATTAATGAAACCAACTTATTATGTGAAATCCAAAAAAAGATTTGAAAAAATCCTACGATGATAATGCTAAATATAATATATCTCAAGAAATTCCTTTTTATTGTAAAACGCAATTATATAGTAAACTTACTCCCTATTGGCTTACATACCTTTCTGGAAAGTTATATTTGTTTAATCTATATTGGTTATAATTGCAATTATGTTTATATATAAATAAAAGGTATTTTGATGAAAAAAACAAGAAGCGTCATGCAATTATTTTTAGGGCTACTCCTCATATTTTTTATAATTGGATGTTCTCCTTATTCTCAAAACCAATATGATTTAAGTAAATATAACTCTGGTCAAAAAATATATATTAAAAATGATACAAAGGCTTATAACCGATATGAAGACCCCCGATACGTTGTAGAAACTTTAAAACGAGGAGAAGAATATACGGTTGTAGCTATTAAAAATAATCACATAGAACTGAGGAAAGTAGACAATAATAGCTTCAAAAGCAACATATGGGTTAGCCTTGAAGATACAGAAATAGAAAAAACATATTTTCTAACACTCATGTCTAATGCTTCAAATCCAACAATAACAATAAATAATCAAAACTATCAATCAAATATGAGATTGACTCAAGGCACACATAAAGTAAATATTAAAGCCGACAATTTTTTAGAAAAAGATTTAGCAATTGAGATACTTGAAGATACCCATATAAAAATCGCGTTAGATTTTGATATGGAAATAATCAATAAAAAAATGGAAGAAGCAAAAATTCAAAAAGAGTTAAAAGAGAGTATTTTTATTGATAACAATCAAAAATTAATGTGGCAAGATGATACTTCTTCAACAGTAGTTAAAAAACCTTGGCTAACGGAAATAAACTACAATTCAAAAAACTACAATGACACAAAAGGCAATACAGCCAAAAGCTATTGTACTCATCTGACACTTGCAAATTTTAAAGATTGGAGGCTTCCAACAAAAGAGGAGTTAAAGATGCTTTCAAAACAAAAACAATTGTTAAAAAATATTAAATCAGATTGGTACTGGAGTACCACCACAAGTGACAACAGTAATGAACTTGCATGGAGTATTTTTTTTGATAATGGCGATGGTTATGCCGACTTTAAAAACATGAGTAATTTTGTTCGGTGTGTTAGAGATCACTAAATTTACACTTATCCTTTAGAAATAAATACAACCAAAGTTCTAATTTCTAAATAATGCAGCGTGTATCATTTTTTATACTTCTCAAAAAACCAATAAAACGCAAAAATCAGCCCAGGGGTTTTGGCTTTTTCTTCATCATAAATAAAGGCTTTCGCCTCATTAATTTTAAGAAAATGTAACTCAATTTCTTCATCGTGAATACCTCCGCCCTCATGGACTTTCATGCTTTCATCGATTTTGGCATAATACAAGTGTTGTTTGGCTCCACTGACCCCAACGTTAGTATAAAATGAGGTGATTTTTTGTATGGAAGATAAAGAGACGTTATAGCCACACTCTTCATCAATCTCTTCTTGAACAATGGTTTCCAAAGAGACTTCTTTGTCAATAATACCTGCACACAACTCATAGGTATACGTTTTATTTTCATCATTCAAATAAACAGGGGGTCTGAATTGTTTGACTAAAACAAAGGCATCAAACTCTTCATGATAGAGCAATACGGCTACGCTGTCAAAACTTTTAACGGCTTCCCATCTTTTTTCTTTGCCATTTTGTGTGTAACAAAGTTGAACAGGATGAACAAATTTTGTGTTTTCTAAAGGTAAAATTTCAAAGTTTTTAATCGTATTTTTCATATACACCTTTGTTATAATTAAGAGATAATGTAATATAATTTTTAAAATTACTGTGGCAAAAGGATACCATTATGATACTTAAATATGCCGGTCCAAAGCCGATGATTTCAGAGCATGGGATTTCTTTTAAAGATGGAAAAGAAGATAAATACGTTTATTTAATGATTGCCATCCAGATTTTACAAGCCATTGACCACGATACTTCTGTACACAGTGATTATGAGTACGATACCAATACCAAACGCCTCAACGATGAACAAATGCAAGAAATTATTCTCTCGTATCATCCCAATCTTGAGAGCATTATGAACAAAGAGATCAATAACTACTTGGTACATTTAGACAATGAAATTCAAGACATTAAAAAAAGTCCCATTTTTTCACCCATAGAAAAAGAGGCTTATATGGGTAATTTAAAAATTATGAAAGAGTATAAAATTCAACGAGCTAAAAATAAAATCTTTTATATGCACTGTATTGATACAGTAGTTGACGTTATTAAACAAAGAAAAATCAAAAAAATTCTAACCCCGTTTTATGAAAAATTTTGGCACACATTACAAACCATTCAAGGGCATTTAGCCAACAGTAAACGAGGGTTAAAATCGGATTTAAAAGTGATTACCAATGAAGGAAAGATGTACTCTGTTTTAATCATTGATAACAACTATTAACGTTGTTATCGAAAATTATCAAAAACCAAAGGGGCTTTAAGTTCTAAGCTTCTTAAGTGTTTCATCACGGCTTGTAAGTCATCTAAATTTTTCCCACTCACACGAATTTCATCGCCTTGATTAACCGCTGTTACTTTAAGTTTAAGTCCTTTAATCTCTGTTTGTATGATTTTGGCTTCCTCTTTTTCAATCGTATCTACAATTTTATAACTGTATTTTCGATTTCCTCCACTGGAATCCTCTTTTTTAAGCTCTTCAAGAGAATTAATAGAAATCCCTCTTTTATTCATTTTTGAAATCAACACATCATAAATGGCTTCAACTTTATTGTCACTTGCACTGATTAAAATAATACTTTTTGCCGCTTCATTTAAGGTAATTTCTTTAGTAATCCCTTTAAAATCATATCGGGTTTCTATCTCTTTTTGTGCTTGAATAACGGCATTTCTCATCTCTTGCATATCCAATTTTGCTGAAATATCAAAATGATGTTCTTTTGCTTTTGCCATAGTCTCTCCTAAAATTTAAAAAAATATCTGTTACAATACCATAAAGGATTTTAAGATGATATTACAAAGTAACAACGTATTGGTTAAACATTTAGTCAATCAATTAAGAAACTCAAAAACCAAACCAGCAGAATTTCGAGCCATTATTGCACAAATTGCTAAACTGTTATGTGCTCAAGCACTTGAAAATATACACACTTTTGAAAAAACCATCACCACATGGCATGGTCCTTTAAAAACCCATTTTATTGATGAGAGTAAACTGGTTATGATTCCCATTTTTCGAGCAGGTGAACCCATGCTTAATGGTGTTTTAGAACTGCTTCCTAACAGTATTGGTGGATTTTTAGCCATGAAACGAGATGAAGAAACAGCCGTAAGTCAAATCTATTATCAACGTTTTCCTTCACTTAAAGATAAAACCGTTATCCTCTTAGACCCAATGGTTGCAACAGGAGGAAGTTTAATTGATGCCATCAGTTTGGTTAAAGAACAAAACCCCAAAGAGATTATTTCTTTGAATATTATTGGTTCACCTTTTGGAGTCGATGCTGTGGATACCACTCATCCCGATATTCAAATGTACATTGCACAAATAGATGATCGACTTGATGAAAACAAATATATCTGCCCAGGTTTAGGCGATGCAGGAGATAGAGCGTTTAATACGTTGTGAATGGTGAAAAGTGAGAAGTAAGAAGTGAGAAGTGGGTGGCAAGGAAAAGTCACATTACCTCACCATTCACCATTCACCATTCACCATTCACCATTCACCATTCACCATTCACCA
>ERZ794982.25-NODE-25-length-152343-cov-11.227431_pt1 | contig 152343 bp, 151 predicted proteins | sample MGYA00433071_ERZ794982 | MGnify/ENA primary metagenome ERZ794982 (study PRJEB30140, sample SAMN00862574) | bioreactor metagenome | study: EMG produced TPA metagenomics assembly of the Bioreactor inoculated with sediment Metagenome (bioreactor metagenome)...
CAACACCACTACTATCTACTTTACTTGTAAACTTATAATTACTAAACTCTTTTAATACTGTTGAGATTGAGCTTATGTTTTTGTTTAAACCAACTAACATCTCATTTATAACATCTTTTAGTGCATTTAATGATTCATTTGATGTTGAAGCTGTAATTTGTTTATTTAAATGCCCTTCTTTAATTTTTGTTGCAATTTGTGTTACATCTAAAATTAGTGCTTTATCTTCTTCAATATTATTTTTTGTTTTTTCTATATTTTTGTTGATTAGTTTTGACATATTTGATATCTCATCATTTTTACTATCATCTAGTAGTTCAACATCTTTTGTTTCGTTATTTAGATATTTAAAAAAGCCAATCAATCCCTCTTGAAATTTATTTATTGATTTTGTTATTGATTTTGATATAAAGTAAAAAGAAACCATCAATACTACAATAATAAGTAGTGTTAAAATAATTAAGAATGTATTTAAAAATGATTCTGCTTTTACAATATGAGCAGAAATGTTTTTTTCCATATTATTTAAACTATTCTCAGTTTTATAAATAGTTTTTCTTAGATTTTCTAAAAGTCCACTTTTTTCATTTAATCCTTTAACTTTTTCTTTTTCAACTAATTGTAAAAAAGCAGTTTTATATTGATTTAAATAAGTCTTTATTTCTTGATTAATCGACATTGCAGTAAGAGAATCAATCTTTTTTTCAAATCTAGTGCTATACTTTTCATCAAGTCTTAACATAAAGTCTTTTTCTTCTTTTCTTAGCTCATATACTAAAGATAATAATTCAAAATTATTAGAGTTTCTAGCAAATTCTTGTACATTATGTACACTTTTTCTTAAGTTTCCGTATAATCCATCTGTATGAGTTAAACCTATTTGCTTTTGTGTATTTGCAATTTGTGCGAAAATATCATAGTATTTATTTGATATTTCTAAAAACTCATTTGTATATTCAGTACTAATATCTACTTTTTTTAATATATCTTTTAAAGAGTTTGCACTGTTTTGTAAACTTTTGAAATTATTTTGGAAATCATTTAGATATTTTTCATCTTTTCTTGCTAGAAAATCTTTTTCATTTTTCCTTAATTCTGTTTGTAATGTTTTAAGCACTTCAACTGATTTTTGAGCTTTAACTAACTCTCTCATTTGGTTTTGACTATAGTTATTCAAAATAAAAAGAGCAATTAATCCTAAAAGTACACATGTGCTTAATAGCACTAATTTTTGTTTAATTGACATTTTGTAATCCTTTTGATGTAGTGTCATATTTCTAATTTAATTGTAACAAATAAATGTAATAAAAAAGTAATAGTCTAATTAATGTTTTCTTATGGAAATAATATAGAATGAATCCAAATAAATTTTTAATATAATAACTTATTAGTTTTGGGATTATACATAAAAATAATTAATAAATGGTTATTTAAAAAGTGTTAAAAGTTTTTTTTAATAAATTATATAATATATTTTGTTTTAAAGGTTTTTTATGAAAAAAGAGTTATTAGAACAATTGAAAAACTATACAATTCTTTGTGTAGAGGATGAAGAGGGGATTCGTAAACGTTTGGTAAATACTTTAAAGTATTATTTTAAAGAAGTTTATTCAGCTTCAAATGCTGATGAAGGTTATGAATTGTACTTTGAATATAAGCCTTCAATAATTTTAAGTGATATTGAGATGCCAAAAGAGAATGGAATCGCCCTTATTGAAAAGATAAGAAAAAAAGATTTTAACACTATTATAATAATGGTAACAGCATATAGTAATGAAGAGTATTTATTGGATTTGATAAATTTAAATGTAAATCAATATATCTTAAAACCTGTGAACTCAGAGTCACTTTTAAATGGTATATTAAAAGCACTTGCTTCAAAACTTACTTTGAAAATACAATTAAATGATAATTTATGTTTTCATATGGAATCAAGGGAATTATATTTTAAAGATGAATTAATAAGTTTAAGAAAAAGAGATAAAGAATTTATTATATTGTTGTATGAAAATAAAAATAGAGTTTTAACATATGATTATATTGAAGAGTATTTATGGAAAGATAAAAGTATGAGTATGAGTGCATTGAAAACATTTATAAAAGAGTTTAGACAAAGGGTTCCTGAAGATATTTTAATAAATATTCCACAAGAAGGGTATAAGTTAAAAAGTACATAAATTACACATAAGTCACAAAAAACTCACTCTTTACTCACTAGGGTAAGTTAAGATTCCTTAATAAAATCAAAAGGAGTCTTAAATGTTCAAGAAAAGTTTATTGATTGTATCTCTTGCAAGTGCAATGTTTGCAGGTGATATGAAAATGGATTTAAATGCAAAATATTCTGAAAGTAACTTTCATACTCAAGGTGCTAAGAAGTTTGCAACATTAGTTAAAGAGTATACTAATGGAAGTATAAAAATAACAGTACATTCAGGTAGTGCGCTTATTAAGGGTAATCCTTTAAAAGCAGTAAAAGATGGAACTGTAGCTATGACTGATATGTTTATACCTTTTACTTCAGGTGGAGGCAAGGTATTTGGAATTTCAGCACTTCCTTTTATTGCAAACTCATATGATGATGCTTATAAACTTTATCAATTATCAAAAAAATCTTATGAAAAAACTGCAAGAAAGTGGAATCAAAAACTACTTTATTCAGTAACTTGGCCAGCAAGTGGTTTTTATTCTAAAAATGAGATTAATTCAATAGCTGATTTTAAAGGTGTAAAAACTAGAACTTATGATAAAAATTCTGCATCTTTTGTAAATCTTGCAGGTGGGAACGCTGTTGCTTTACCTTGGGGAGAGGTTTATTCATCACTTAGAACTGGAATGGTTGATTCTGTTGTAACTTCTTCAAGTTCAGGTAAAGATGGTAAGTTTTGGGAAGTATTAGGTAATTATACAAAAATAAATTATGCATATCCTTTACAAGCAGTGACTATAAATTTAGATTATTGGAATGCTTTAGATAAAAATCAACAAAAAGCGATGCTAAAAGCAGCAAAAGAGATTGAAAAGTCACAATGGGAAGCTGTGAAAATTGAAGATGAGACTTCTTTAGAGTTGTTAAGAAAAAATGGTATGAAAGTACAAGAAGCTAGTCCTGAACTTAAAAAAGAGCTTGATGAAATTGCTTTAAAACTTTTAACTGAATATCTTGATGATGCAAATAAAGATATTAAAAAAATCTTTAAAGAATATAGAAAGTAGTTGCGTATGAATTCTTTATGTAATTTAGTAGATAAGCTCTCAAAAGGGGGAGCTTATTTATCGGGATTTTTATTGATAATATTAGTATCACTAATTTTATTGGAGATTTTTCTAAGATCATTTTTTGATATTTCAACAATGATTGCAGATGAATATAGTGGATATCTCTATTTAGCTTCTATTTTTTTAGGACTTGCTTATACATTTAGTAGTGATAGTCATATTAGAATTAATATAATTACTTCAAAACTTTCTAAAAAAGTAAATAAAAAAGTAGATGTTTTTGCAGCAATTATTGCACTTGGTGTACTATTTTTTGCATTTTATAGAACTGTATTACTTGCATATGACTCATATGAGTTTGAAATGCTTTCAGAAAATGTTTCTGAAACACCAATTTATTTAACTCAACTTGCAATGCCTATTGGAATTGCGCTATTTATTTTAGCAGTTATAGTTTTTATTTTCAAAGGATTTACACATGATAGCTGATCCACTTATATTATCAATTGTTTTAATAGTAATAATGTTTGTATTTTTATTATCATCTATTTGGATTGGTATTTCATTGATGTTAACAGGAATAATTGGGATGCTTTTATTTGATCATAATCTTCCTCCTGTAATAAGTGTATATGATAAAATAGGAGATTTACTTGCATCTTCTTTATATGATGCTTTAAATTCTTGGTCACTTGCAGCACTTCCAATGTTTATTTTAATGGGTGAGATTTTATATAAATCTTCAATCTCAACAAGGTTATTAAATGGATTAAAGCCATGGCTTACTCATATACCTGGTAAACTTTTACATGTAAATGTTGCAGCTTGTTCTCTTTTTGCAGCAGTGTCTGGTTCTAGTGCTGCTACTACTGCTACTGTTGGTAAAATTACTCTTGATGAACTTCAAAGTAGAGGATATTCAAAATCATTAGCTATGGGTTCACTTGCAGGTTCTGGTACTCTTGGATATTTGATTCCTCCATCACTTATAATGATTATATATGGAGTTTTATCTGATGTATCTATTGGTAAACTTTTTGTTGCTGGTTTAATACCTGGATTATTACTTGCTACTTTATACTCTTTTTATATTATGTATAAAGCAACAACAGATAAAGAAAATGTTATGCCAGCTGATGATGAAACATATACTTTTAAAGATAAACTATATTCATTAAAAGATTTAGCGCCTATATTTTCACTTATTGGTTTAGTTTTAGGTTCAATCTATGGTGGTTTTGCAACTCCAACAGAAGCAGCAGCTTTAGGTATTTTGGGTTCATTGATTTTAGCTGCTTACTTTAAAGCTTTATCTTTAGATATATTAAAAAATGCACTTTTAAATAGTGTGAAAACTTCAGTTATGATTGGATTTATTATTGCAGGTGCAGTTTTCTTATCTCAAGTTATTGGGTTTTTAGGAATTGCAAGAGCAATGAGTGAGTTTATAACAGGTCTTGGATTAAGTCCATTAATGCTTATTTTATTAATAGGTATTATGTATATTATTCTTGGAATGATTTTAGAAGCGATTTCTATTGTTGTAATGACTTTACCAATTGTATTACCTATTGTTATTTTAGCTGGATATGATCCTTTATGGTTTGGTATTTTCTTGGTATTTATGGTAGAAATGGCACAAATAACTCCACCTGTTGGATTTTCCCTATTTGTAATTCAAGGTATAAGTAATGAAAAGATTGAAACAATTTTAAAAGCAACTTTTCCATTTTTTATAATAATGATTATAACAGTTGCATTAATTACGTTTTTTCCACAATTGGTATTTTTCTTACCAAATCAAATGATTGGTTAGATATAATAAAGTATCACAATTTATAGGATTTAGTAATGAATATTAGATTAAACTGCGATATGGGAGAGAGTTTTGGTATCTGGAAGATGGGATATGATGAGCAAATTATGCCATACATTGATATGGCAAATCTTGCTTGTGGTTTCCATGCTAGTGATGCTTTAACTATGAATAAGTCTGTTGCATTGGCAAAAAAATATAATGTAACACTTGGTGCACATCCTGCATATCAAGACTTAGTTGGTTTTGGTAGAAGAAGCATAAGATGTTCACTTGAAGAGATAAAATCTATAATTTTATATCAATTAGGTGCATTAAATGCATTTTGTAAAGCTCATGGAACAGGTATTTCATATGTAAAACCACATGGTGCTTTATATAATGATATGATGAAAGATGAAAATATATTCAAAGCAATATTAAGTGCAATATCATCTTTTGATAAAAATATAAAACTTATGATTTTATCAAGCCCTAAAAATGAAAGTTATAAACATACTGCAATGTTTTATGGAATAAATTTATTGTATGAAGTATTTGCAGATAGAAATTATAATGATGATGGAACTCTTGTATCAAGAATAAGAGATGATGCGGTGATTCAAGATGAGCTAGAAGTTGCTCAAAGAATCTCAACACTTAAAGAAAAAGGTTATATATTAAGTGTAAACAATAACAGATTATTTTTAGAAGTAGATAGTTTATGTGTGCATGGAGATAATGAAAAAGCCTTAGATTTTATAAAACTATTAAGAAAAGCATTGATTTAAAATGAAAATAAAAGTAGCCTCAGTTGATTCATTAATTATCTATTTTGGAGATAAGATTGATAAAGATATAGCAAAGAAAGTAAAAAATGCTTATCTTTGTATAAAAAAATTAAATCTTGATGGAATTATTGAAATAGTTCCATCATATACTTCAATTTTAATTACATATGATATTTTTACATATGATTATGAAACTATAAAAATAAAACTTGAAGAGTTGATTAATCTAGATGAAACTCAAGAAGATAACTCTAAACTAATTACTATTGATGTTTATTATGGAACTGAAGTTGGATTAGATTTGCAAAGTATGAGTGAAAAAACAGGTTTAAGTATAGAACAAATTATAAAAATTCATTCAGAGAAAACATATGATGTGTATGCAATAGGATTCTTGCCAGGTTTTGGATATTTAGCAAGTGTTGATGATCGTATTGCTCTTCCTAGATTAAGTACTCCAAGAAAAAGTATTCCAAAAGGAAGTGTTGCAATTGCAAATACTCAAACAGCTGTTTACCCACAAGCTAGCCCTGGAGGTTGGAATATTGTAGGAAGAACTGCTTTTGATTTTTTTGATAAAAATTTAGAGACTTTATCTCCTATTAGTGTAGGAGATAGGGTGAAATTTAATCCAATTTCAAAAGAGCAGTTTTTAAAACAAGGAGGAGTTTTATGAGTTTAGAGATTATTAATACTCCAATTTTTGCAACTATTCAAGATAAAGGAAGATTTTCATATACACACATAGGTGTAACACATGCAGGTGTTATGGATGAGTATGCTTACTATATTGCAAATATGCTTTTAGGTAATAAAAAAGATGAAAATATTATAGAAATAGCTTTTTCAAATGTAGAATTTAAAGCAAATACAAATACACAAATAGCAGTAACTGGAGCTTTTTGTGAGATTTTTATAAATAATGAAGCTAAAAATAGTTGGCAAACACATAATCTAAAAGTTGGAGATATTGTTAAAATTGGAAAGTTTTTAGAAGGTTCAAAAGTATATCTTGCTGTAAAAGATGGCTTTAAAATTAAAAAAGAGTTTGGAAGCTACTCAACTACAATAAAAGAAAATCTTGGTGGCTTAAATGCAAATAGATTACAAAAGGGTGATGTTTTAAAAATTAATTCTCATAATCTATTTCATACTTCAAGATTAAAAAAGAGTTTTCATCCAAAGTATGAAGATACACTTTTATTAAGAGTTGTTTTATCTTATCAAGATGAATATTTTTCTGATAAGGAAAAACAGAAGTTTTTTTCAAGTGAGTTTACAGTATCAAATGAGTTTAATAGAATGGGGTGCAAACTAAAAGGTGAAGCAATAAAGTGTGATATTGACGGTATCGTATCTGAGGGAATAAGCTTTGGAGCAATACAAATTCCAAGTGATGGACAGCCTATTATACTTTTAAAAGATAGACAAACAATTGGTGGTTATCCTAAAATTGGTAGTGTTTTAAGTATTGATTGCTTTAAATTAGCTCAAGCAAAACCAAATACAAAAATAAGATTTAAACAAATATCTATTGAAAAAGCACAAAAGAAGTTAAAAGAGTTTTATAACTCTTTTAACTAAGCTTTTGGAATTATTTTATTAACAAATATTTTTAAAAGAGTTTTCTATTAGTTCTGAAAAGCCTTCATTTTTTGAATATGTATTTATTTCATAGGTAAATTTTGGTTTGATTAAGATACCTGATTTACTTTTAAGTGTTGTGTCTTCAATTAGATTTTTTATATTATTGATTACATGTGAACACTCTTTTAAATCTTCATTATCAAAAAATATAATAAATTGGTTATTTATAAATCTAGCAATACTGTAGTTTAATTTCTCTTCTTTTATCTTTTTTGTAATATATTTTACTAAAAAGATTTGCAAATTATAAAAAATTAGTTGACCATAATTTTCATAAATATAATCAGCATTTTCTACTCTTATTAAAGTTAATACTCCATCTTTTTTAAAATTATATTCATTATTTAAAAATCTATTATAAATCCATTTTTTATTAAAAGCTTGTGTTACTTCATCTTTAAATACTTTACTTGTTATAGTATCAAGTTCTTTTTTTAAATCTTGCATCTCATGATAGATTTTTTGTAAAGAACTTTCATCTTTATTTTCAATTGCAAGTTTTGCATCTTTTGTTGCAATTGTTACCTTATCTAAACTTTCTAGTGTTTTTCTTGCATAATCATTTATATCTGCATATTCCTTTGCTATAAAAGAGTCTAGCTTTTTGTGAAAATCTTTATCTTCTAAGTCAATTTCTAAGGTTTTTGCATGTTTATCAAAGCACTGAAAATATGTTGAGGGCAAAATAATTTCATTTTGCAAAAGTTCATTTACTGTTTCATCAGTTACTTTTTTAAGAATTCTTTTCATTAAGTTCTCCAACTATTGTTTCTATTGGTTTTGGCTTACTAATATAATATCCTTGTGCATATTCAATTCCCAATGAGCGAATATATCTTAATATTTTTAAATCACTTACAAACTCTGCAACAACTTCAAAATTTTGTTGTTTACAAAATAAAACTATACTTTTTACAAGATTTAAATAAATTTCTTGGTCAATCTTTTTTATAAGTGAGCCATCTATTTTTATATAATCAACATCAATATTTAAAATATATTCATAATTTGAAAAGCCTGTTCCAAAGTCATCAATGGCTATTTTTACACCATATTTTTTAACTTCTTTAATAAACTCATTTACAATAGAATAGTTTGATATCTTATCACTTTCTAATATCTCTAAAGTTAGATATTCTCCAACATTGTTATTTTTTATTTTTTCTATTAATAAATCTTTTATTTTTGGATTTAATATATCATGAAAGTCAAGATTTATACTTATATTGATTTTATATTTATTGATATATGAAACAACTTTCTCAATTAGTATTGCCATTAAATTATTGTATAGTCTGTATTTTTTAGATTTTTGAATAAATACATAAGGCATTATCATGTTATTATTTTTGTCAAATACTCTCATTAATGCTTCATATTTTACAATTTCTTCTGTTTGACTATTTGCTATTGGCTGAAAATATGGTTCTACTAACTTTTCTTGAATATTATATTTAAGTATTTCAAGTAAGTTTTCATTTGAATTTTCTTCTTCATAAAATTTACTATCAAAATAGATAAAATGAACAAAGTTTAACTTTGCATTATGTAAAGCTTTTTCTGCATATATTTTTATTTTTTTATCTGCACTTTTAGAACAACCTATCGTTACATCGATATTAATAAATGATTTTTTATCTAAAAGTTTAAATTTATGTGAGATTATTGTATAAAAGATTGCATCTTTTATTTTTTCTATATCTTCTTGTGATATATCTTTGTATATAGTAAGTCCAAAAACATCAACATGTGTATTTACAAAATCAATAAAAACTGAATCTTTTAGTATGGCTTTGATTTTATTTTTAATTGTATGTTTAAGTAACTTTTCTAATTGTTTTATTATGTAATCGCCATTATCAAAATTATAAATAGCGTTAATATCTTTCATGTATAATATATCTATTAAAAAGAGCGTTTTTAATTTATCTTTATTCTTATATCTTAAAAACTTCTTTAATATATACATTCATACCCTTTTTTTACTTTATAAATTGATTATATATTATTAAATCTTAATATTCCTAAAATATTAGGTGATTAATATTATTTATCCCAAAAAAAAGTTATTTATTTTAAAAAATCTTTACTATATGTTATTTAAAACTTATTTAGATAAAATCCATTAAATTTATATAAGGGTTTGTATTGGAAGATTTGATAAAAGATTGGGGATATATTGCATTATTTGCTTATTCCTTTGGTGGTGGATTTGTTGGTCTTGTAGTTGCAGGAGTATTATCTTATGCCGGTGATTTAAATATTTATATTTCTATATTAGTTGCAGGTGTATCTAACTTTTTGGGTGACCAGTTTTTATTTACCCTTGCAAGAAAAAATAAAATGTATGCAAAAGATATGATGAAAAAGTATGGAAGAAAAGTTGCTTTAGCTCATTTGATGATGAGAAGATATGGTTCCTTTGTTGTTTTTTTCCAAAAATATATTTATGGAATAAAAACTTTAATTCCATTGGCTATGGGAATTACAAAATATTCAAGTAAAAAGTTTGTATTTTTTAATATTTTAGCAACAGCACTTTGGGCTGTAATTGTTGGTTATGCAAGTTACACAGCAGGTTCGTATATTTTAAATAGTAGTGAAGACTTTAAATATATAGGTTTAGGAATAGTTGTTGTAGTATTTTTAATACTTTCGCTTATTTTTAGAAGAGTATGATAGATTTTTTATTTTTGGCACTTACCTTGGGTGTAAGTGCTGGTTTTGCTCCAGGTCCTCTTACAAACTTTGTGATACAACAAACTTTAAAACACGATTTGAATTCAGGTGTTAAAGTGGCTTTTTCTCCTGTAATAGTGGATATTCCAATAGTGATATTATCTATTCTTTTAGCAAGTTATATTAGTGATTCAAAAATATTTTTAATGTTTGTTTCTTTAGTTGGAAGTGCTTATTTATTCTATTTAGCTTATGAAAATTTTAAGGTTGAACAAATTGTACTTGATGAAAATGTGCCAAATAAATCTTTTAGACAAGGTTTAGTTATTGGTGCTTTAAGTCCAAACCCTTATCTTTTTTGGATTGCTATTGGAACACCAATTTTACTGCAAATACTAAATGAGTTCTCTTTAAGTGTAGTATTTGCTTTTTTAGCAACTTTTTACTTTTCATTGGTTGGTTCAAAAGTTTTTATTGCATATATGGCAGCAAAGAGTAAAAAGTTTTTAAAAGGGAAGGTTTATTTTTTAATAATGAAATTTTTGGCCTTATTATTAGCAGCATTTGCTGTAAAATTAATTTTTGATGCAATAGGATATATAAATTGAATGAATTAATAAAAACTATAAAAGAAAAGACAAATTTAAAACAAGAGTACATAGAAAATATATTAAATCTTTTTGAGCAAGGATGTACAATTCCTTTTATTGCTAGATATAGAAAAGATTTAACAGGAAATGCAAGTGATGAAACTTTAAGAGATTTCAATGATATTTATGAATATAGTAAAAAAGTTGTAGAAAAAAAAGATGATATAAAACAAAAACTTATTCAAAAAGAGCTTTTAACTTCAAAACTTGAAGCATCAATTAATGAGGCAACAACATTAGTTGCATTAGATGATATTTACTCTATTTTTAAAACAGCAAAAAGTTCAAGAACACAAAAAGCTATTGATAATAATTTAGAGGGTTTAGCAAATATTATTTCTTGTGTAAAATATACAAAAGAAGAAGTTGAAAAAAAAGCAAAAACTTTTTTAAATGAAAATATAAAAGATACTAAAGAAGCAATTTTAGGTGCAAAAGATATTATTGCTCAAAGATATGCTGATGATATACGCTCAAAACAAGTAGTAAGAACACTTTTAGAAAATCATGCACTTTTACAAACAAAACCAACAAAAGATTATCAAGAAGATGGAGTTTATAAAAACTATAAAGAGTTTTCTCAAAAAGCCAAATATATTCCTTCTCACAGATTTTTAGCAATAAATAGAGCTGTCAATGAAAAACAATTGTCAATAAAAGTAGAAATTGATGAAGAAAGAATTATAGAGAATATACAAAAGTTTAAGATTCCAAAAGATGCAAATAGTTCAAGTATTTATCTACTTGAGGGCTTAATTGATGGTTTAAAAAGATTGCTACTTCCTAGTTTAAAAAGAGAACTTATAACAAATATAAAAGAAAAAGCAAGCAATGAAGCAATAAATCTTTTTGGAAAAAATTTACATCAACTTTTAATTACTCCACCTGTTGTAAATAGAGTTATACTTGGAGTTGACCCTGGATATAAAACAGGTTGTAAATTAGCTGTTATTGATGAAAATGCAAACTATTTAGACTCAAATGTTATATATCCAACAAAGCCAAAAGAAGATTATAATAATTCTAGTAAGATTGTTTTTGATTTAATTAAAAAGTATAAAATCAATGCCATAGCAATTGGTAATGGTACTGCTTCAAATGAAACAGCAAGTTTTTTCTCAAAGTTTATAAAAGAGAATAATTTAGATTTAAAGTTTGCAGTTGTAAGTGAGATTGGTGCATCTGTTTATTCTGCTTCAAAGATTGCAACTATTGAGTATCCTAATTTAGATGTTACAACAAGAGGTGCTATTTCAATTGCTAGTAGATTAAGAGATCCTTTATCTGCACTTGTGAAAATTGATGCAAAATCACTTGGAGTAGGGCAATATCAACATGATGTAAATCAAACAAAACTTGAGAAAAAGTTAAATGAAGTTACTGAAGATTTGGTAAATAAAGTAGGAGTTGATATAAACTCTGCTTCTTATAAGTTATTGTCATTTGTATCAGGTATTTCTGAAAAATTAGCTTTAAATATTGTTTCATATAGAGATAAAAACAAAAACTTCAAAACAAAAAGTGACTTATTAAAAGTAAGTGGAATTGGAGCAAAGGTTTATGAACAAGCAGTTGGATTTTTAAGAATAAAAGATGGTTATTCAATTTTAGATAATACTGCAATTCATCCTGAAAATTATGAGTTAGCAAATCAACTTTTAAAATATGAAGATTTAAATAATGTAAATAAAGAAGAAATTTGTAATAAATTTGAAATTTCAAAAACTGTTTGTGAAGATGTAATAAGTGAACTTTTAAAACCAGGCTTTGATATTAGAGAAGAGTTACCTCAAACTGTATTTAGAGATGATGAGCTTAGTTTAGAGTCTTTAAAACTTGATGATGAACTTTGTGGGGTAGTGAGAAATCTAACTGATTTTGGAGCTTTTGTTGATGTTGGATTGAAAAATGATGCAATGATACATATTTCTAAAATGAGTGAAAAAAGAGTAAATCATCCAATGGAAGTTTTATCAATAAATCAATTTTTATCAAGACTTAAAGTTATTGATATTGATATAAAAAGACAAAAAGTAGCTTTAAGTATGATGATTTAAATAACTAAGAGAGAAAACTCTCTTAGTTATTTAAACCTCTTCCTTGACCATTGTTCATTCCTTGACCTCGATTCATTCCTTGACCATTGTTCATTCCTTGGCCTTTGTTCATGCCTTTATTGTTCATTCTCGTTGACATTTTATTTAATTGATAACCTTGTAACTCTTGTGTTGTTATTTTTTTATCACCATTTTTATCAATGTCTTCAAAACTTGGAGCATTTTGTGCATTTCTCATAGGCATATTTTGATTAGCTTTTTGAGTCATTCTTTCAGCTCTTACATCATAAAACTCTTTTGAAGTTATTTCTCCATCAGAATTTTTATCATACGAGTTAAAAGGAATTGGCCCTTTATTTGGGAAATTTTGGGCAACAAGTAGCGTACATGTAGCTATAGATAATATAGCAATTTTAAAAGTTTTCATCGCTTTTCCTTTTTTTAATCTTACTGAAATTATAACATTGAAATTTTAATGAATATTTAATATTTAAGTCATATATAAGTAAATAGGAGTTTTAAATAGGTCATTTGCATATAGTCTATCTCTATACTTTATATTAAAAAAAGAAAAAGTATTACTAATAATTGTAGTGTTAATTGAGTCTTCAAATAACTTATCTTCGAGCTTTCTCATCCCTTTAAAGTATAAATAACAAACTAAAGTTGCATTTTTTAAGTCTTGTTTTAAAAAATCTTTTTTATAAAAATGAAGATTTTCTAATCTTAATAGTTTTTTTAGAAAAATAGAGATTAACCATGGGAAAAATGATAATTCATAGCCAATTATTTTTCTATTTGGAAGATTTGAAGCTAAAAAAATTGCTAAACTTCCAAATCCAGAACCCAAATCAATAATAGTTTTATTTTCTGTTTTCTTTACATACTCTAAGATTATTTTATGTGAAGCTTTTGAACTTGGCATGGGAGAAATCCCAATTTTTAATGAAGAAATCACAATAGCACAAACAATTATAAGTAAAAAAATTAGTAAATAAAACTCAAACATAAGTTTATTTTACATTGAGCAAACTTAAAAGTTCACTCTTTAAAGTTCAGTACTTACTTCATGACCAGCAAGTGCTGCACCTACTGCTCCAGCTAATTGAGAGTGTTTTGATGCAATTACTTCTTTATCTAATTTTAAAGCTACTAAATGTAATAAAAAAGGATTTAATGCTCCTCCTCCTGAAAATATAATCTTATCACTTTTTATTGCAAATTTCCTTGCCATTGAAGCAAGTCTTGATGCAATTGATTCATGAACTGCATAACAAATGTTTGAAGCACTCTCTTTTTTTGCTATGAGTGAGATTACTTCAGATTCTGCAAAAACTGCACACATACTTGAAATAGTTAACTCTTTTGTTGCTTCAAATCCTATTTTTGAAAACTCTTCTAGTTCTAAACCCATTCTGTTTGAAGCAATTTCTAAAAATTTTCCAGTTCCTGCTGCGCATTTATCATTCATCTTAAAATCAATAAAACCACCAGTTAAATCAAGTTTTATTACTTTACTATCTTGACCTCCTAAATCAATAACCATATCTGCATCATTTTGAAAATAGTGTGCTGATTTCGCGTGTGCTTTTATTTCACTAATTATTGGGCAATTAAAAAGTTCTTGAATCATGTGTCTTCCATACCCTGTGGATACTAACATTTCAACATTTTTGTCTTTAAGATATTCTTGAACTATTTCATCTTGATTTACAATAGTTGGTATGGTTTTTGTATCTATTATATTTTTTTGTTCATCAAGTCCACATATTTTTGTATATGTGGACCCTATGTCTACTCCCCAGTACATTTAGTTTTGTTTCTTTTTAAAAGCAGCAGCTTCTTTTTTAAAATTAATACTTTCTAAAAATGCTTCAACTCTTGTTTTTATTTGCCCAGCATCTTCTGGTGAATAATCAGATTCAATTACCAAACAAGGAATTCCTTCTTTTTCAAGTGCTTGTGTAACTAAATGAGCTTCAACATTATATGTATGACAAAATGATAAAGTATAATAAATTACTCCACTTGCTTGTCTATCTTTATACATTTGTAAGATTTTATCAATTCTTGGTGCATTAGGTGTAAAACATGCACAATCAACTGCACTATATTTATCAAGTAGCTTTTGCATTAATTCATCTTCATTATTTACATCATCTAAATTTACATTATCTTTATAATATCTATGTCCAATACATGATTCTTCATTTACAATTGCCCCTCCACTTGTTTCAACTGCTGTATGAAGTTTCCAGTTTGGTGGTGCAAAAGGAGTTCCTAATACCATAAGTCTTGGTGTATCTTCTTCAAATACACTAATTTTATCTTCAACTCTTTTTTCTAATTCATCGCAAAGTTCATTTACTTTTTTAGTATATCTAACAGGATCATCTAAAAATCCCATTTGAGTAACAAATAAACCATCTTTTCCACTTATTGGAATTACATCTTTATTCATACTTCTTAATCTGTCTAATCTTTGTAAAGCTTTTCTTTTTTCATTTACTATCTTAGTTCCTTTTTTCATTTGTTCTAATGATAGTTTTTCTCCTGTTATACTTTCAATATGTTCTTTAAACTCAAAAAATTCTTCTTTCCAAAGTTTTAAATCTTTTTCTCTTTTCATATGTGGGATATTCATAACTTTTACAGGGTGATGTTTATTTAAAATTTCCCAAGTTTTTTTCTTTGCTTCACATGTTGTTTCTCCATAGATAAAATCAGAAGATTGAGTATAAGCACATGTTTTTTGAAGTTTAAATCCATGGGCAGATTTAATTAATGGACAGATGTTTCTAGGAAGTTCAGTCTCTGCATCGGCTATTGTTGTAGGACTTCCCCCACATAAACCAAAACATGCTCCTCCTGAACCCACAATAATCTCTTCAGGAACAAAAATACAAAATGCTCCAATTGCAGGTTTTTTATTTTTTCTTAATTCATTTATTTCTGCTATTCTTTGACCTTGCATTTCACTCATAAACCAATCAAAATATTTCATTGCTTCTGGTCTATTTTTTTGTGTCATAAATTGTGCTTTGTATGATTCAAGACCCATTTCCATCATTTTTGCATGTCTATCAACATCTACACCAATATCTTTTAATAGGCTTCTATGTTCTTGTACACCCATAATAATTACCTTTTATATGTTTGCTGTTTTAAGTAGAATTTTTTACATGTAGAATAAAGCTAAGTAGTTTTGTAGTGCTTAATCATGTATGTCTATAACCATAGACCTAATATACAGCTTTGCTTAAAATTATAATATAATTTACTTAATAAAGTATTAAAAAAGTTTACAAACAAGCAATATCTGGATTGATTATTTTTTATTTCTTTGCTAATATTTTGCCAAAGGATAAAGATGAATTATAAAAACAAGCAATTATGCAAAGTTAGGACGATAACAACATTTTTAACTTTAAAAAAAGATAAAAATAACTGGGAAGAAAAGATAAAAAAAGCTTGTTATTTTTGTGATAGCTTAAGTGAAAAATTCAATAAAATTGATTATGAAGTTCAATCAATAAGAATTGTTACAAATGCATTTGAAGAGTATTTGAATATAAATAGTATAGAAGAAGCAAAAGAAGATTTAGCATATATATCTTCACTTTTAAATAAATATTCAAATGAAAATTTAAGAATAAGATTTGCTATTGGTGAAGCAAAAACAAAAGAACAAATTGAAATGTTACCTGATTTGATAGCTTCATATGGTGACTTGTGCAATGCTTGTGTAAATATAAAAAAAGATGAATTTGATATTTTAGATAATGCAACTATTTTGCACTGTGCAAAAGCTGTTAAAAAGATTTCACAAATAACACCAAGAGGTGAGGGTAATTTTAATTTTACAGTAAATTTCAACTGTAAATCATTTATTCCTTATTTTCCAGCTTCATACCATGACAGCTTTTTAGAAGATTCATATGTTATAGGTCTTGAAACACCAGATTTATTAGTAAATGTTTTAAGCAAATGCAATGAATCAAATAGTAAAAAAACACATCAAGAAAAATTTAAAGAGTATTATGAAGTTTTAAATATAGCATTACAGTATCATGTTGATAATATAAATGAAGTAATAAATAGTTTTGATAATAGTGATTTTAAATTTGTAGGAATTGATAGTTCAGCAGCACCATCTAAAAACTGCTCTTCAATGGCAAGTGTTTATGAGTTATTAGGTGTTGAGTATTTTGGTGCAGCAGGAAGTGTAGAGGCTTCTTCTTTACTTACAAAGGTTTTTAAAAGTATAAAAAATGTGCCATTAGTGGGATTTTCAGGATTAATGCTTGCGGTTATTGAAGATTTAGGTTTAGCAGCTGGAACTAAAAGAAAAGATTATGATATTAGAACACTACTTACAAATAGTGCTGTTTGTGGAATAGGACTTGATACTGTACCAATTGAAGGAGATACTTCTATTGAAAAAATTGCTTTAATTATGCAAGATACTGGAACTATGGCATTTAGATTAAATAAACCGTTGACTGTAAGACTTTTTCCTTATCCTAATTTAAAACAAGGTGATATTACAGCTTATGAAAGTGATGATTTATGTAATTGTGCAGTATTAAAAGTGCCATAGAACTAAGAAAATTCTTAGTTCTCTTGTAAATAAAACTTATGTTCTTTATTGTTTTTACAAATTACAAATTGATCATTTAGTTTTTTTACAACCTTTAATTCCCCTTGACATTTAGGACAAGAGCCTTTAAGTTTTGTTATATATAAATCACCTGCATTTGAACACTCTATATTGTATTTACCAATGTATAAAATTCTATTTTTTATCAAAATTAGAGTAAAGCTTAATAAAACTAAAGGAATTATTCCTAAAACTAAAGGTGTATTGCTTCTTGTTTCATAATACAAAGCTACAAAATATATTAAAAAAGCAACAAGAATTAAAACAACTCTTGTTATTTTTAGTTGCTTTCCAAAGATTTTTATAGGTTTCTCAATCTCTCTTATTAATTTAACTTTTTCATTTTTTTTCATATGTCTCACTTTTTATTTTCCTAATGATACAAAATTAGTTTTTAACTATTTATTATCTCCACACATACTACACAAAAATTTGATAAAATATATAAATTTTATATGGAGTTTTGTATGCAAAATAAAAAGATTGTATTTATTGCAATAATTAGTATAGTGGTCGTATTTATAGCAGGAGCATATATTTACAAACAAAATGAGTCTGCAAGTTATAATGCTATGCTTGAACAAAAAGCTAGTAATTTACAAAAAGAGCACTCAATTGTTTTAGGAAAAAAAGAAGCAAAAGTTCAACTTGTAGAGTTTTTTGATCCTGCTTGTGGTACTTGTGCACAGTTTCACCCTTATGTAAAAAAGATAATGAAAGAAAATGAAGGTGATATAAAACTAGTTTTAAGATATGCACCTTTTCATGAAAACTCAGATTTTGCAGTAAGAGTATTAGAAGCTTCTAGAAAACAAGATAAGTTTATGGATACTTTAGAGTTTATGTTTGCAACTCAAAAGTATTGGATAGAACATCATGTTGTAAATCCTAAGATGTTATGGAGAATTTTGCCAAAAGCTGGTCTTGATATGGAAAAACTTTCTGCTGATATTGAAAATGATTCACAAAAAGTTACAGATATAATAAACCAAGATTTAAATGATGCAAAAGAATTAGGAGCAACAAAGACTCCATCTTATTTTGTAAATGGAAAACCACTTGAGACTTTTGGTCTTGATAATCTAATGAATTTAATAAAATCAGAGTTATAAAAGAGAATTATTTTTCTCTTTTATATAATTTATTTTTTATTTTTAAAATTAAAGTTGTCACTACAATTAACAAAAGTATTATCCATACATATCTAGTATCAAATGCCAACAAAAACTCAATAATCTCATTTAGAAAAAATCCCCATAGTGTTATAGCAATAATAGTTGATATAAATACAATTGCCATAATTGTATAGTGCTTTAAACCTATTAAGTAGCCAATAATAGCACCAACAATTGGTCCTGTCATCCAAAAAGGAATAAAAACAAAAACAAAAAGTCCTATTTTACCGTATTTTTCAAATTTATCTTGATGTCGTTTTTTCTTTTCTTGAACTTGAAAAAAGAACTCTTCTAAGGGTTTTATTTTTAGTATTCCTTTAAGACTAAATATAAAAAGAGGATATAAACTAGTAACTAAAATAATTTCAGTTATTATATTTACTCCTATAACAGTAATATGAGGTAATTGCGAGGCATAACCTAAAGATAGTGAGGGAACACGTCCTACAAAAAGATTTGATACAACTAAACTAGTAATTTTATTTGCTAATTTTGTATCATAAAAATATGTAATTAATATAGAAATAATAAGCATAGTAGTTAAAAAAAGACTAAAGATAAAAATATTTCCTTCTTTACCTTTAAAAATAATATTATTGATTTTTCTCATTTTTCCTCTTTTAAAAGTTTATTTTATCATAAGAAAGAAAAATATTTCATTTTGAAAGAAAATCATATCTAATATTTTGATTTTAGTATAATAAAAAAAAGGAGATTATGTGAAAGTTTGTGGAATTGAACTTAAAGCTAATAATGCAATATTAAGTGTAGTTGAAAACAATGAGTTTAAAAATCTAAAATTAAAAAAGATTACTTTAGAAGATGATGAGAAACAAGAGTGTGTAAAAGAGTTCTTTTTAAAGATTGAAGAGTTTTTAAACCAAAATTGTATTGAAAAAATAGTTCTAAAAAAAAGAGCAAAAAAAGGAAATTTTGCAGGTGGAGCTGTAACTTTTAAGATGGAGGGAGTTATTCAATTAAATAGTATTTGTAGTACACACTTGGTCTCTGCACAAACATTAAGTGCATTTGAAAAGAAAAATGAAATTACTTTTCCAAGTGAACTTAAAAAATATCAAGAACAAAGCTATTTGTGCGCATTAAATGCTTAAGTAGTATTCTTATTTTTTATATGTTCACAAATAGTATATCCATGATTTAATGCAAGGGCAATTGAGCCACCAACATTGCTTCTTGCAATATCACCTGCTAAATAGATACCATCTTGATTATTTCTTAGATTTTCATCAACAATTGGGCAATTGTTTTCATCAAGTAATACTGAACATCTTTTTAAAAAGTCTGTAGGACTAGAGCCTCCTAAAGCGTAAACTATTCTATCAAACAGTTCCGTTTTTCCATTTGAAAAATATACTTCAAATTGTCCATTATTATCTTCAAGTTTTGTTATATCTAAATTTAGTCTTAAATCAATAAGTTGTTTTTCTACATAATCAAACAAATAGTGTAAATTTGTAGGGTTTACTTTTGAAAAACTCTCTTTTCTATAAGCTAAAGTAACACTGTTTTGTTTTGCCATATAATATGCAAACTCAACAGCACTATCTCCACCTCCTACAATTAAAAGTTTTTCATCTTGTGTACATTGACTAATATTGAAATTTGCTTTTTGTTTTAGTGTTGGTGGAATTTTATATGTTGGTTTATTTGGTTTTCCCATTGTTCCTATGCTTATAACAATACTCTTTGCATAGTAAGATTTTTCTTTTACTGTAGTGATTTTAAAAATACTTTTGTCTTTTTTTTCTACACTATAAACTTCTTCATTAAAGTAAGCCTCTATATCCTTGTTTTTAACTAATGTATCAAATAGGTCCAATGTACTCTCTTTTGTTCCATCAGTAAAATGAATATTTCCTCTTAATTCTACTTTAATGCCTTTCCAGTCTTTATCAACTCTTTTATTATCTTTAAAATATTTTCTTATAGTATCTGAATGATTTTGACTTTTTTCAAAAACAACTACATCTTTAAAACCTAATAAAACAGCTTCAACACTACTTGCTATTCCACCAGGACCTGCACCAATTATTGCAATATCATACATTTTATCCATGTTTTAGCCTTATCATTTTTGAAAGTTTAAATGCTTATTTAGATAATTATATCATTAATATATAAAATTACTATTTATTAATTATCTATTTTTAAACTGTTTATTTTATATATATAATATAAAATAAATCATGTATATTTTTTGGTACAATAAAAGCTTTAAGGGAAAACAAATGCAAACTATTTTATTTACACTATTTTTAAGCATAGCACTATCAACAGTATTTAATATAATTTTAAAGAAAATTGGTATTTCACATATTATTGGATATATTTTAACAGGTACTGTTATTAGTTATATTTTTAATTTCAATAGTATTGATATTCGCTCATTGGAGTTAATAGCAGAGTTTGGTATTGTATTTTTAATGTTTACTATTGGTTTAGAAATGAGTATAGAAAGAATCAAAAGAATGAAAGAGATTCTTTTACTAAACGGCTTTTTACAAGTTAGTTTAAGTGCTATTGTTATTTTTTTATTTTCTCACTTTGTTTTTAAAATACAAATTGTTCCCTCTGTTATTATATCACTTGCTTTTTCTTTATCTTCTACTGCTATTGTATTAAGTTATTTAAAGCATTCAAAAGATATTTATACGCCATACGGAGAAAAGTCAACTGCAATTTTGATTTTTCAAGACTTAGCAGTAATTCCTATACTTTTACTAATTTCATTTTTAGCAAATGATTCTTTAAGTGTTTCTCAAATCATTTTAAATACACTTTTCTCTGCTTTTGTTGTGATATTGTTTTTATTTACAATAGGAAAAAAGATAATGAATTGGCTTTTGAGATTCTCATCAAATACACAATTAGAAGAGTTATTCTTAGGATCAGTTTTTTCAATAGTAATGGGAGCATCAATCTTAGCTCATGAGATGGGCTTTACTTACTCTTTAGGTGCGTTTATTGCAGGTATGATAATAGCTGAAACAAAATATAGAATTAAAGTAGAATCTGATATTGCTTCTTATAAAGACTTTTTGCTTGGTGCATTTTTCTTTAGTGTGGGAACAAAAATAGATGTTTTTTATTTTTTTAATAATATACATTATATATTTTTAATTTTTATATCAATTGTTTTAGTAAAAGCTTTTGTAATTTATCTTATTATTAGAAGAAAATCAGCTAAAAGTACTGCTATTAAGTCTGCTTTATCATTGTGTCAAGTAGGGGAGTTTTCTTTTGCAATATTTGCACTTGCTTCAAATGATGGACTACTTTCAAGTGACTTGTCAAATTTTTTGATATTAGTTACAGTATTATCTATGATTTTAACACCTTTTATAATAAGCAATATTTACAAAATTGCTTCATATTTTGAAGTAGAGTTTTATGAATCAGATAAAATCACACCTATTAAGGCAAAAAACCATGTAATTGTTTGTGGCTTTTCAACTCTTGGAAGAATAATATCAAGAACTTTAAAAGAAAATAATGAAGATTTTGTTATTATATCAGATGATTTAAGACATGTGTTACTTGCAAGAAAATTAGGTTATATGGCATATTTTGGACACTTAGATAAGAAACCTGTATTAGAATCTCTTAAAGTGGAAGACTCTTCAAGTATTATAATAACTTTATCAAATACAAAAAGAAAAAGACTTATTTGTGAGGCAATTCTAAACTTTTATAAAGATGCAAATATAACTCTAAAAATAGATACAACTCAAGAGAAAAAAGATTTGAAAGATTTGAATATAAAGAATTTTGTTCATGCCCATAAAGAGGTTGCAAGACTTTTAATTAATAGATCTCTTTAAATTTATAACATATTTATGTAAAAATTGTATAATCACAAAAATGTCACATTATAAGGTTTATAATAGATGAGAAAAAAATTTACTTTTCAATTTTTATTAATAGGTATAATTTTAGCAGTTATAGTTACAACACTAAGTCTTTATAACTTAAGAAATACTAACTTAAAATCTTCTATTCAACATGCACAAATTATAGCAAAAGTTGTAAAAAGTGGTCTTACTTCTCATATGATAAATGGTAATATGAATCAAGTTGATACTTTTATTAATTCTGTTGCTGGAATGAAAAATATAGAAGAACTTTGGTTAATAAGAAGTGAACTAGTAAAAAAGCAATTTGGAAAAGAAGAACTTAGAAATCCAAAAGATGCCATAGATAAAGAGGCTATAAAAACAGGTCAACTTAAATATCAAATAAATGAAACTTTCACTAAAACAAGTATAAGAGTTACGGTTCCATATATTTCAACTATTGAAAATGGAATTGACTGTAATAAGTGCCACAATGTACAATATGGTGAAACATTAGGTGCTGTTTCTTTGAAAATGGATATAAGTGATATAAAGCAAATTGGTCTTGAAATTACATACTTAATACCTTTTCTTATACTACTTACAATCTTTTTAATAATAATACTTGCAAGAAAAAATAGTGAACACTATATTTTAGTATTAGATAAGCTTGCAAAAAGTATAAAATTAGCAATTGCTGGAAGATTTAAAGAGATACCTCATGAATCTTCAAAAACTAATGAAGTTGATGCTTTAATTGATGATTATAATAAATTAATGTCAACATTTAGAGATACATCTTTGGATATTGAAAAAAGACTTCAAAAGTTTATTGGTCAAAAAGCTAACTCTTCACATATTAATCCACTTGAGAAATCAAAAGATATTATTAAAAACCTTTCAAATTTATATCAGTTTAAAAAAGAGATAGAGCTTGATAATAGTAAAAGTGAAATATATGACAGACTTGCTCAAGTATTTAAAAATCAATTTTCTATTAAAAACTTTGCTTTTTTTGAAATCGATTATACAAAAGAAAAAATGAGCATTATTAAAATAGTTGGAAATGCTTTATATTGTAAAGACAATATAACTGAAGATCCAGAACTATGTAGATGTGCTAGAACAAAAAATGATGTTGTTTCTGTTGATTATCATGCAAGCTGTCCTTATTTTAAAAAAGATGATAAATTTCATTATTGTTTAAATGTTGAAATAAGTCAAAATAGATATCTAATCATAAATTTTGTTTGTGATACAAAAATTCAATTAGAAGAATTAAAAGATAAAATCTCTTTTGTCAAAAGTTATATAAATGAAGCTACTCCTTCAATAGAAGTTAAAATTCTAATGAATGCTTTACAAGAATCAGCTTTTGAAGATGGATTAACTGGACTTTATAATAGAAGATTTTTAGATGAACATAGTAAAAAACTTATTCCTCAAACAAAAAGAGAAAATTTAAATATAGGTGTACTTTTACTTGATATGGATCACTTTAAAGCTGTAAATGATGAGTATGGACATGATATTGGAGATAAAGTATTAAAAGAGTTAGCTAGAATACTAAATGAAACAGTAAGAGAATCTGATTTGATTATTAGATATGGTGGTGAAGAGTTTATTGTACTTTTAGTTGGTGTAAATAGTGAAGAAGATGCTTTAAATGTTGCAAAAAAAATAGCTAAAAAAGTAAGAGAAAATGAGATTGATGTTTATGCTGGTAATAAACTCAAAAAAACAGTTAGTATTGGTCTTTCTATGTTCCCTCAAGATTCAAACTCGCTTGAAGGAGTAATTAAAAATGCTGATATTGCACTTTATGAAGCAAAAAATAGTGGTAGAGATAAAGTGGTAAAATTTCATGAAAGTCAAATTACAAGTGTAGATTTATTTTAGGTTTATCATAAGCTTGTAAGTTTACAGTTTTGTAAACTTACAAGCTTTTAGACTCTATTTTAATAATTCATTAAATTTAGCTAACCATTGTGGATGAGCAGGCCAAGCAGCAGCTGTTACTAAGTTTGCATCTACAATTGCTTCTTCAAAACCTATATCTTTCCATGTTCCGCCATTTAAGTTTACATCTGGTGCGCAAGCTGGATAGCAAGAACAAGTTCTTCCCTCAACTATATTTGCAGCAGCTAAGACTTGAATACCATGGCAAATTGATGCAATTGGTTTGTTTTTTGAATTGAAATTTTTTACTATTTCTAAAACTCTTTGATTTAGTCTAATATACTCAGGAGCTCTTCCACCTGGAACTACTAAAGCATCATAATCATTTTCATCTATTTCATCAAATGTTGCATTTAATGTAAAGTTATGACCTGGTTTTTCAGTATAAGTTTGATCTCCCTCAAAATCATGAATTGCAGTTTTAATTTGTTCGCCTGCTTTTTTATCTGGACAAATAACATCAACTTTATGCCCTAACATAAGTAAACATTGAAATGGTACCATTAACTCATAATCTTCAACAAAATCACCTGCTAAAACTAAAATTTTCTTTGACATAATTCTCTCCTTTATTTTATGATTCTTGCTTCTTTAATAAACTTATCCATACCCATGCTATCATGTATAATGAAAACAATTTCATTATCACTAATAACTGCTTTACCCTTACCAAGTTCTACACGACTTTCTGCGTTATAATAGTCTCTTTCTTGATATTGAATAGTATAGATTTCATCCTCTTTAATATTCATATTTTTTAACTCAGTTTGAGTATGTGGTATAAACTCCATAATTCTCCTTTTTCCATACATATACAAATTATGGTAAAATAATTATTATAATCTACTTATAAAAGAGTAAAAACTTATTATTAGGAGAAGTATGAATAGATTTTGTATAAAAGATGAAATTAAAAATTATGTATTTATTTTATTGGGTTCTATAACTTTATCTTTAGGTATAGTTTGGTTTTTTATTCCAAATGGAATTATTACAGGTGGAACGGCTGGATTAGCTCTTCTTTTGCATTATATTAGCTCATATAGTGTTGGTTTTTGGATGGTTGCTGTAAATCTTCCTTTATTACTTTTAGGCATAAAGTACTTAGGGAAATCTTTTGCAATTAGAACAGTAATCACAATCATACTTATTTCAACTTTTGTTGATGTCTCTTTTGAAATTTTACATATAAAAGCACTAGTTGAAGATGTAATACTTGCTTCAATTTTTGGTGGAGTTTTAATTGGAATAGGTCTTGCTTTTGTAATTAAAGGAAACTCTTCAGCTGGAGGTTCTACAATTATTGCAAGAGTTATCTCTTCTAAAAGTGAAATAAAGCCAGGTCAAATTATTTTTATTATTGACTTTTTCATTATTTTGTCTTCTTTATTTATATTTGATGAAACGGCAAAGGTTTTATGGAGTATTATAAGTATTTATATTACAGCAATTGCTGTGGATAAAATATTAACAGGTAATTTAAATAAAAAAGTTGTTCATTTAGTAACTAATGAAGTTGAACAAATGAGCAGTTTAATAAAAGAACATATAGGTCCTTATGGAACAGTAATTAATGGTACAGGGCTTTATAATGAAAATAAAAAAATGATTTTAATAGTAATAGAAGTAACAAAACTACAATTATTACGAGATTTGGTTAAAAAAAATGACCCTGAAGCATTTTTAATAATCAGTGAAGCAAATGAGATGCTAGGAAGAGGGCACTAACCTTAAAGTCTAAAGCTTTAAGGTTGCTACTACTTGAGCATGGTCTGATTGTAAAAGTGAGCCATCTTTATTTTTTAATAAGTGATTATTAAAAAGTATATATTCTAAAACATCAATATCTTTTGAAACAAATATATAATCAAGTATATTTCCAACAGCTTTATAATAAGATGTAGCTTCTTTGATTTTTGTTTTTTTCAAAGCTTTTTCATATGAGTCATATAAAAAGTACTCTTTCTTATTCTTAATATCATAACCTTTAGAAAATAAATCAATATCTAAAAGAGCTTTATTTGTAAGTATATCAATAACTAAAGAGTTTTGCCTATCATTTAAATCACCTAATGCAACTACTTTTTTTTGATGTTTTAAACTATTTGAAATATCAAGTGCAAGATGATAAGCTTCTGCTAATCTTTGCTTTAATGATGTTGCATTAAGATTATTCATAGCATATATTGATTTTTTTACTTTTAAATTTATTGTATCATCTTCATTGAACTTATATTCATACTCATTTAATCTATTAGATTTTAAATGAAATACATATATTAATACATCAGTATTATTTATACAAATATTTGCTTTTATTGGCAATCTTGAAAAATAAAAAGGCTGTTTTATATTAAGTTTTTCTAAAACTTCTTCTTTTACTTCAATAGTACTAAGTTTATTTATTTCGTATTTTGATGCAAGAGCAACTGTTGTTGAGATAAAAACTTTATCATTTTTTTTATCAGTTTTTGCAGTATCAACTACTTTAAAGTATTTAAAACCTAATTGCTTTGTTAACTCTTCTAAAGCTTCATATGAAAAAACTTCTTGAAAAGCTACAATATCACAATTCATTTGTTTTAACTGCTTTTTTATAAAACTATTTTTTTCTTCCCACTGCTTTATTTCAAATCTGTCTTTTTTCACATACCAAGAATAGGGTGGTTTTGCATATTGAAAAAGATTAAATGTTCCTACTTTTATATTCATACTGAAATTTTACTATATTAACTTTAAACTAAAAAATCTTAGTTATACTTCTTTATTAAAAAAGGAAAGAAATGGATATTTTGACTTTAGATTATGTAGATGTTTTTGATGAGAACAAAAGTAAAAAACTTTCATTTTCAAAAGAGTTATTAGATGAAAATATAAATGAAAGTTCACTTTTTGTTTTAAGAGTTGATGGAAAATCAATGCAACCTGTAATTAATCATAAAGCTTTAGTTGTTGCTGATTTATCTCAAAAAGATATAAAAAATGAAAAAATATATATTGTCTATTACAATAATAAAATGTGGATAAAAAAAGCACTTATAAAAGAAAACAAAACAGCTTTTGTATCAATAAATAAAGATTATAGCCATTTAGTATATGATTTTGAAGATGTACATGTAGTAGCAAAAGTTTTATTGACTTTTACTAAACTTTGATTTTTTAATATTAAAATTAATCTGTAAGAATATCAAAACATAAAATAAATCTGCTTTGATTTATTTTAATAGTTTTTGAATAAGTTCTACACATACTTCCTGTTGCTTTTGAAATATATTTTTGACTTAAGAACTCTTTTGTTTTGGACTCTTTAGTAATATAATAATACTCTTTTAAATTATGGTCATCATTGTGTTTTGAAGCTTTATAAAAACGATTTTGTATATTATTAATTAAAGTATCATTTATTTGGTTTCCTAAGTTGTAATCAATTAAATATATTGCTTCAATATTATTATTTTTTTTTAAGACAAGTTCTAACTTTTCAAGGTGAAAATTTTGTTCAAATGAGATTGTTTTAACTACATCTTTTGTTAAGTGTTTCATTCTTCTTAAAATAGCTTGTTTTGTTTTCATATGTTTTTTTACAGCATCTTTATACTCTAATCCTATGATATTGATTTTATTAAGTAAAGACTCTTTTGTCTCTTTTTTTATTTCATCTATAGCTTTTTCAAAGTAAAAACCTTGGTATATTTCTATATGATTTTTCATACAAGTTAATATCTCTTCTTTTGTTTCCACTCCCTCAGCAAGTGTCAAAGCCCCAATCTTATTAGAAATATCAACAATAGATTTTAAAATGGAACTATTTATATAGTTATTTTCAATATTTGATATCAAACTTCTATCTATTTTTACAATATCAGGTTGAATAATTGCTAATCTATCAAAACTAGAATATCCAGTTCCAAAATCATCAATTGCAATAATAAAACCCAAATCTTTATGTTTTTTACAAAATGTATTTAAAGCTTTTATATTAGAAATAGTATCTTCTTTTATTTCTAAAACAATATTTTTTTTATTTATATTAAGTCTTTCAACTTCTTTAACAAAATCTAAGTTGAAATTGTATTTTTCTGATTTTTCTATTACCGATGACTCAAAGTTTAAAAAAAGTAATAAGTTCTCATCTTCATCATAATAATTTTTAAATTTTCTAATAGCCTTTTGTCTAATATAATTATCAAACTCTTCAATAACTTTATCTTTTTTTGCTTTTTCTAATAAAATATCTGGAGTTATGAGATTATTCTTTTTATTAAAGCCTCTAACTAAAGCTTCAAATGCGAATATTTTTTTATCTTTTATTGAAATTATTGGTTGGAAATAAACTTTAATTTTTATATTTGAAAACATATCTTACCTTTAACAATTGTATAATTATTATAACAGATATTAATTATTATACATATGGAGAAACTGTTTATTTTTTATCTAATCAAAAAAAATAATTTTTTTGATATAATACACATAAACTACACGAATTTTAGTTAAAATTACATGAAAAATAGGATATAAAAGTGAATAGTAAAATTGGTTCTACCATTGTTTTTTTATGTTTTGTAACAGCTTTAATTGCTACTTTAGGAAGTCTTTTTTTTAGTGAAGTTATGCAATTTATCCCTTGTTCTATGTGTTGGTATCAAAGAATATTTATGTATCCTTTGGTGATAATATTTTTAATTGCATTATTGTATCCAGATGACAAACTATTTAAATACTCAATTGGATTAGTATTAGTTGGATTAGCAATCGCTATTTATCATAATCTTTTAATGTTTGGTATAATTTCTGAAAGTGCTGTACCTTGTGTTCAAGGCGTACCTTGTAGTACAGAGTATATTAATTGGTTTGGCTTTATCACAATTCCATTTTTATCTTTAATTGCGTATAGTATTATATTGATTTTATTATATTTAGGGAAAAGAGGTTTATTTAAAGATGAAAAATAAAAAATTAGTATTTTTTACATTGGTTATTATTGTAGCTGCTTTTGTTGCTGCTATTACAGTTTATAAAATAAATACGAAAAATAGTTTAGCCGCTTACAAAGATACTAACAACGCTCCATTTGTAAGAGAAAACTCATATAGTTTTGGAGAGAATAAAGCCAATGTTGTTATTGTTGAGTATATGGATCCACAATGTCCTCCTTGCAAAGTATTTAACAGTGTTGTAAATGATATTTTAAAACAATACTATAAAGATGTAAAATTTGTAGTAAGATATTTGGCAAATCATGATAACTCTGCTTATGTAATAAAGATTTTAGAAGCTTCAAGAGCTCAAAACAAATATAAACAAACATTAGATGTAGTATTTAAATATCAAGAACAATGGGCTGATCCTTTAAACCCAAGACCAGAATTGATTTGGCAATATCTTTCAAAAACAGACCTTGATATGGAAAAATTAAAAAAAGATTTTTTATCTATTGATATAAGTGATATGTTAGAACAAGATTATGAAGATGCTACTACTTTAGGAGTACAAGGAACACCAACTTTTTTTGTAAATGGAAAAGAGCTTGAAACATTAAGTTATAAAGCTTTTTTTGATTTAGTAGAAAAAGAAATTTTTTAATAAGGAAAGAAAAGTATGAAAAAATTATATTTATTTACTTTAGTTATATTTGCTATTATTTTTACAGGTTGTGGAAGTGAAGATGACGCACAAGCTGTTGTAATTAAAGACTCAAAAAGTTTTAAAGAGTTAAAAAAACAAGGTAATAAAACTTATACTTTAGAAACAACAACAGGTGAAACAATTAAGTTAACTGTAGAAAATGATAAATTAACATCAGAAGATTTGGAAAATAAAGTTGTATTAATTAATTTTTGGGCTACTTGGTGTCCACCTTGTAAAGAAGAGATTCCTATGTTTAATAGAGTGTATGAAAAATATAAAGATAACTTTGTAATCATAGGTGTATTATATGAAAAAAATAAAGACATGAAAGCTCTTGCTGATTTTATGAGAGAATTTAATATGAAGTTTCCTGTTACAATAAATGAACAAGAAAACTTTAGAATGGCAAAAAACTTTGATGATGTAAAAAGAGTTCCTGAATCATTTTTATATGGAAAAGATGGGAAGTTTTTAGAAAAATTTGTAGGTTTAGTAGATGAGCAAAGTCTAATAAATCACATAGAAAATAGTTTAAAATAGAACTTTATAGTTCTGTTTTAAAACTTTATTGATACATAAAAACTCATATCAAATCTATTATCTTCACTTAAGAAATTATTTTTATTATAAACTGCATAAGATGGTTTTGTAGTAGTTTCATACTCACTATTAATAAGCCAATCATGGTATACCCAGTGAATAAACTTTAACATATCTCCATGAACACCCTCTAAATCAAATTTTGCATATACTCCCTCTGATATTTTAAATTTTGGTAATCTATGACTATTTACATCACTTTTTTTCTCAGGTACGATACATGCAATATATTGACACTCATTAAGTGGTGTAATTGTTGGATTATCATGAAGAAGTGCTATTTGTTTGTAGTTTTTCAAGTTATTATTTAAAATTAGTGTTTGTAGTTTTTGCCAAGTATTTTTTATATTTTTATTATAGCCTTTATTTCTAATATAAAAACTATCTAAGTTTGGCATTTTAACTATTGTAGGTGTTATTTTTGAAAAGTCTGCGCTTGAATTTAAAGCACTTTTTGATTGTTGTAATATTTTTGTTGAATACTCTTTATATCCATTGTTCTTCCACTGTTTGGGTGTCATTTCAAATCTTTGTTTAAAAGCTTTTATAAATGAAGACTGAGAACTGTATCCACATAAATTTGCAATATTTGAAATTGTAGAGTATTTATTTGTCAAAAGTAAGTTTGCAGCTTTTTGAAGTCTAATTGATTTGATACTTTCATAAATATTTTTTCCAAAAGCCTCTTTAAATATTCTTTGCATATGAAACTTACTAACTTGAAAATCATAACTTAACTCTTCAATATCAATATGGGTGTCAATATGAGTGTATATATAGTACATTATATTATTAGCTATTTTTACTCTTTTTTGTAATGTCTCTTTTTTCATAAAGTTATTTTAGCATAAATAATCTATAAATCTAGCATTAATGAGTAATATAATTAGCACAAATAAACAATAAAACTAGCACAAAAGAAGAAGAAATATTTTTCTTATAAGTTTAAAATATGGGAAAAATAATAGGATATATTGTGAAAAAGATTTCAAAAGTTTTAATAGCAAATAGAGGAGAAATTGCCTTAAGAATAATTAGAGCATGTAAAGAGTTAGATATTACAAGTGTTGCTATTTTTTCAGAGGTTGATGTTGAGGGAGTTTGGGTTAGGAAAGCTGATGAGTGTTATCCTATTATGAAAGATCCAATAAATGCTTATTTAGATTTTAATATAATTATATCAATTGCAAAAAAGGCAAATTGTGATGCAATTCACCCTGGATATGGATTTTTAAGTGAGAATGCGCAGTTTGCAAAAGCATGTGAAGAAAATGGAATAATTTTTGTAGGTCCAAAGCCTGAGCATATTGCTTTGTTTGGTGATAAAATGGCTTCTAAAGTTGCTATGAAAAAAGTTGGAGTTCCTGTACTTGAGGGAACAAATGAACCAATTGACGATGTAGAAAAAGCTGAAAATATTGCTAAAGATATTGGCTTTCCTGTGATTATTAAAGCTGCATTTGGTGGCGGTGGAAGAGGTATGAGAATTGTCAAAAATCAAAAAGATTTTAAACAAATGTTTGAAAGTGCTACAAATGAAGCAATAAAATATTTTGGTAAAGGTGAAGTATTTATTGAAAAATTTGTAGAGAATCCAAGACACATAGAAGTGCAAATTATTGCTGATAAATATGGAAATGTATTACATTTGGGTGAAAGAGATTGTTCCATTCAAAGAAGACATCAAAAAGTAATTGAAGTAGCTCCTTCTCCTAGATTAAATAATAATGTGAGAAAAAAACTTTATGATATTGCTACAAATGCAATGTTTGAGCTAAGTTATGAAAATGTAGGAACTGTTGAGTTTTTACTTGATGATAAAGATAATATATATTTTATAGAAATGAATACAAGAGTACAAGTTGAACATCCTGTAACTGAAATAACTTCAGGTGTTGATATTATTCAAAGAATGATAGAAATAGCAGAGGGTGATAAACTTCAAATGTCTCAAGAAGAGATAAAATTTAGAGGATATGCTATTGAGTTTAGAATAAATGCTGAAAATCCTCAAAAAAACTTTATGCCCTCAGTTGGTACTATCACAAAATATTTAACTCCTGGTGGACCTGGTGTTAGACTTGATACTTCAATTTATTCAGGATATAAAGTTCCAGCAAATTATGATTCAATGATTGGAAAACTTATAGTTTGGTCATTAGATTGGCAAGGTGCAGTAAAAAAAGCAAAAAGAGCATTGGATGAGTTTTATATTGAGGGTTTTCCTACAAATATACCATTACATAGAGAAATAGTAAGAGATGGTGATTTTAAAGCTGGAAATTTTAATACTAGTTATTTAGATGAAAAACTTGAAACATTTACTTTACAAACACAAGAACATATAAAACAAGAAGAACAAAAAGTAGCAAAAATCATCTCTTTTATAGCAAAAATTAAAGAGAAAAATATTAAAGTTAAACATTAGGAGTGAAATATGGGTTTAGAACAATTAATTCAAGGAAATTTAACTTTTAAAAATTCAATGTTTAAAGATTATAAAGATGACTTTAATACATTGGTAGAAAAAGGGCAAAGTCCTGAAGTGTTATTTATTGGTTGTAGTGATAGTAGAGTTGTTCCAGATTTGATTATGGATTCAAAGCCTGGGGATATGTTTATTCTTAGAAATGTAGGTAACTTTGTACCACCTTTTGAGGCTGATTTTGATTTTCATGGTAGTTCTGCTGCTATTGAGTTTGCTGTAAGTGTTTTGAATGTAAAACATATTATAGTTTGTGGACATTCACATTGTGGTGCTTGCAAAGCTTTATATAGTGAAATTGAAGAAGATGATATTGGACTTGTTCATGTTAAAAAATGGTTAGAATTAGGTAAAAAAGCAAGAAATTATGTACTTAATAACTATTTGGATTTATCTGCTGAAGAGATTTATACAAAAACTGAAAAAAGTTCAGTAGTTTATCAACTAAGAAACTTATTAACTTATCCAGAAATTAAAAGAAAAGTTGAGGAAAAAACACTTGAAATTCATGGGTGGTATTATAAAATTGAAGATGGTTCAATTATGTATTATGATACAAAAGATGAAAAGTTTAAGCAATTAAGAGACTCTTTAAAATAAAGAGTCTTTTATATAAGTTTTTTGCTTGTGATAATTACTCCATCACAATCAGCATAAATATAATCACCACTATTTACAGTAATTCCTTCAAAATTAAGTTCAACATCTTTGAATCCTTGAGTTTTTTCAAAGTTTCTTTGAGGACAAGTTCCAATGGCTAATAATCCTACATTTATATCTTTTGTTTCATCAATATCTCTTACATAGCCATTTATAATAATTGCTTCGTAGTTATTTTTTTTTGCAAAGGCCATAAGTTTATCACCTACAATACCATAAAACTCTTGGTCTACATCTACTACAACTACCTTACCTTCACCATTTTCTTCTTTTAATATTGAAATTAGTATCCAATTACTTTTATCAAGTTTAATAGTTACAACTTCACCTTGAAATTTTGTTTTTTTTCCATAGTTTTTAAATTTTGGTGATAATACTTGAATTTTTTCTTGATCCTTAAAATCATCACATATATCTGCAGTACTAAAAGACATAATACTCCTTTTTTTTATTGTCTAGCTTTTTTATTATAGTACAATAGTATGTATATAAAGTGTTTGATTTAGTAAAATATAAAATAATTTTTAAGCTTAGTTTTATTTTTTAAATATATATAAAGTTAATGTAATTATCTATATTTTATGAGAAAGTCATAAAAATCGTGTTAATATTTTAGAATAAAGGAACAATATATGCAAATAATAGATTTAATTTTGATATCACTAATTCTTTTAGGTATTTATATACTTATAAGAAAAAAACTTTTAAAAACTAAAATTATAAATTCAAAAACTCAAAAAAAAGAAGATATTATAAAAGAGTATGAAAATGAAATGATAAGAATTTTGTATAAATATAAAGATGATGAAAAGCAATTATCTATAAAAAGAAAAGAGTTTTTATTAAAAGTAAATAAAGAATTAGCAATGAATATTTTTTTTGATGCCAATGAAACACAAGAGATTATTCAAAAATTAGTAAATATTAAACTCAATTAATACTATAAATTTTGTTATAATTTATTTACAAACTAACAAAAGGAGCTTATTATGCAATTAAGAGGGATTACAATTGATTTTGATGATAGAAAAACTTGTGGTTTATTACCAGATTTATGTTTAGAGTGGGACGAAAAATCTGAAGAACTAGAAGATAATCAAAGTTTAATTGATTATTGGGAAAATAATATGGAAAAAGTTTTATCAAAGACAGATAAAATAGTTAGTGGAAATATTGGTTCTAAAGCAGTAGTTTATTCAGCAAATGAAGAAGCTATTAGTATAATAAGAGATACTTTTAAAGATTTAGATTTAGCATCTATTGAATATGAAGATATTGCAAAGTGTGAAAGATGTTTGAAGTATGATTATTTAGATAAAAATTTTATTTCACCTTTTAAATAAATTAGTAAAAAGGATTATTTAATATGAAAAATACAATGATTTATATTTTAATAGTTGCATCAATAGCACTAATGTTAAGTGAAAGTGAAACTAAAAAACAAAATGCAGTTTGGGGATATGAAGGTGATTTAGCTCCTCAAAATTGGGCTAGTTTAGATAAAGAGTATGAGATGTGTGAAAGTGGTAAACATCAATCACCCCTTGATATAAGAGGGAAAGTTTTAGATGCACAATTGGATGAAATAACTTTTTATGATGATGCACGAGCAACAACTTTTAGTAATAATGGACATACTATAAAAGTTGATTTTGGAAGGGGAAATTTGATTGATTTTCAATCAAAAGACTATTCACTTATGCAAATGCATTTTCATACTCCAAGTGAAAATAGAATTGATGGAGTTTCTTATCCTATGGAAGCTCATTTAGTTCATCAAGATAAAAATAACAACCTTGTAGTTATTGCTTTGATGTTTGAAGAATCAGAAGATACAAACATAGTATTAAACAAGCTTTTAAGAAATGTTCCTGAACAAAAGAATCAATCAAACAGTATTAGAGCAGATGTCTATGGCTATGATATTTTGCCAGAGAATAAAGAGTATTATACATTTGATGGTTCATTAACTACTCCACCATGTACTGAGGGTGTAAAATGGATAGTTTTAAAAACACCAGTACAAGCTTCACAAAATCAACTTGAAGATATTAAAGCAATAATGGGTAAAAACAATAGACCTTTACAAGATAGAAATACAAGATTTATATTAGAGTAGAAAATAGAATAGGTTTTCTATTCTATTTATCTTGCTCTTTTTTTATCTTTTTATCTAAAACTTCTAAATTCATTACATCATCATTTGAATTTTTAAGAACTTGATTTTGAGATTGTATTTTTGATTGAGGATTTCCATTTAAAGAAGCTATTAGTTTAGCTTCTGTTTCTGGTTTTAATTCGCCTTTTGAAATAGTATCTAAGATTTTATTTGCAATTTGTAGTTTTGCTTCATTCTCTTTTGATCTAAAATATTTTTCCATATTATCTTCATATGCTTTTAATTTATCTTTTCTTTTATTATTTAAATATATAAATAGTAAAAAGCTAAGAAGAAGTAAAATAACTCCTATTAGAATTAATCCATATGTTTTGATTTGATTGTCTTTTTCTTTTTGTAAGGCTTCTAATTCAAATTTTAGTCTTTTTTCTCTGTTTATAGCTTTGATTTTTTCTTTTTCTATTCTTATTTTTTCTTTAGCAATTCCTGCTTTTATTTTCTCAATTTCAATATCTTTATTGCTATTTAATTCAGCTTTTTTCTCTTCTAGTTTAAACTCTACTTCTTTTTGTTTTAGTTCTTGATTTTGATTTAACTCTTTTTCTTTTAAAGCTATCTCTTTTTCTTTAATTGCAAGTTGTGCTTCAATTTCTTCTTGCTTCATTTGTTTTGCTTGGTTTAATTCTTTTTCTTTTAATCTTATTTCTTCTTGGGATGGACCAAATAAATCACAGCCACTAAAGAAAAAAGAAATTAATAAAATTTGTAAAAATATCGCTTTTGCTTTCAATTTATTAATCCTTTTATAACTTGATAAATATATCATATTTGATGTAATTTCTTATTGAAATACTTAAGTATAGCAACTATATATTAATCAATTATAAAAATAGTAACAGTATTATGTAGCATAGAAGTAATTTGTATGTGTATAAAGTTTAGCTTTATTAATATAAGGGAAATAAACCCTTATATTAAGATAATTTTGCTAATTGTTTAATAATATTTTTTGCAGTCTCTTCGTTTAGTGGTTTATCGTATGAAGTTAAAATCTCTCTTGCTAAAATATTTGCTCCTAAATGTTGAAACATTATTCTCATAGCTTGAAGTCCTTTAGCTCCACCTCCACCACTGTGTGTTGCAAGTGCTACTACTTTTTCTTTGAAAGCATCTCTCCAGTCTTTTGTACTTCTTGATGTCCATGCCATTGCATTATTTAAAACAGGAGGCATTACTCCATTGTATTCTGGTGCTACAATAATAAATGAATTCAAATTTAAAATTTTATTTGCTAGTTCTAAAGCTTGTGCAGGAAGACCATCTTTCTCTTCTTTTACAGTTGAGTATAAAGGTAAGTCTAAATCTACTAAGTTTATTAATTCAGCTTCATGACCAGCTTCAATAGTTAATTCTTCTAATCTTTTTGCTAGTTTTACATTATTTACTGCACTAGCAACTAAAATACCTATTTTAGCCATTATAAATCTCCTAAAAATATATTGACAAAATTATACTCTTTGAAAATTAAACCTTGATTGCAATCAATAACTAATATCAAAAATAATGTTATAAATAAAAAAAAGGAGCAAATATGAACAAGTATAATATCTTAGAAAATTTAGAGTATAAAGATAAAGTTGCTATTACAGTTATGTTTGAAAGTGAGTTTTCAAAAGAGATAAGAATAGTATTTAAACAAGACCAAGTTATGAAAGAGCATAAAACTTCATATCCAATTACAGTTGAGATTTTTGAAGGTGAGATTCTTTTTGGTGTAAATGGACAAACTCATACTTTAACAAGAGGTGATATAGTCTCTTTAGAAGCAAATGTTCCACATGATTTAAAAGCAAACAAAAACTCTATTGTAAGACTTAGTCTATCAAAAAAAGATAGCATAAACAGAGTTAAAGGTGTTTTGAAACTTTAAAGAGATTTACTTTTAAACTCTTCAAAACTTTTATTAAACCATGATTTAAAAGCTTTTAAAAATGAGTTTGTAGTACTAAAACCTAAAAGTGTACTCAGTTCATTTGCAGTAAAGTTCTTACTTAAATAGTATTTTGCTAATTTAATACGTACTTCTTTTACTATTTTTGTATAAGAACTTTTCTCTTCTTTTAATCTTTTTTGTAATGTTCTTTCATGAAGAGTTAATCTTTTAGCTACATTTTGTAAGCTAAGTTCATCTAAGGAAATAAGTTTAATAATCTCTTTACTAACTTCTTCTTTAAAATTATTGCTATTTACTAAATCTAACATCTTTTTTGCTTCTTGTTCAAAAAGTATTAAAAGTGTTTCATCATTAAATTTTGTTTTATATTGTAAACACTGTTTTGTAAAAACAATATTAGTATGCTCTTTTTGGAAATTAAGATTTTTACCAAACTGTTTTTCATACTCTTTTGTGCAAACAGGTGTTTTGAAACTAAAATTACAGTATTTAAACTCTAAATTTTTATATAAGATGTTTTTCAAAAGAGTAATGATTGCAATTGTATGTAGTTTTAATTTTTGTTCAAAGTGATTAATATTTTCATCTAAGTATATAAATAAGCTACTATTCTTATATCTAATTTCTAAACTATCTCCTAATATTTTATAATAAACACTAAGTTTTTCTAGTGCTTCATTTAAATTATTTGAATGAGATATTAAATAACCCAAAATACCAATACTACTTGGAATAACCATATTTGATATATCAAAATATATTTTATCACTTTTCTCTTTTTGTGAGATTTGTTTAATTAGTGTAAAAATTGTATTAGCTTCTATTTTTGTATTTTTAGTTAAAAGAGCATTTGTATTAACTCTTTTTTCAAGTAGTTTTAACACATCAATAAACTTTTCAACTGTTAAATTTGAATTATTTCGCAATTTGATTACCTTAGACTTATCTTTTTCCTTTTTGTTTGTTTATAAAAAAGTTAAAATTTTAGTAAAAAAGGAATAAATTTGTATTATACAGTTTTAACTCTTCACTCTTATATTAGATGGTTTTTGCTTCTATTTATAATCTTAGGATTTTGTTTTTGTTTATATAATATTATTTTTTATAAAAAATATAATATTTATAATAAACAAATCACTTATATGACTACATTTTTTGCTCATATACAGTTAAGTTTAGGCTTTGGATTATATCTATTCTCAGATATTGTAAGACAGTTTTATACAAACCCTTTTGAGATGATAAAACTAAGTGAAATAAGATTTTTTGCAATTGAACATCCATTAACTATATTTTTTGCAATACTATTATTATCTATTTTTAATAGTAAAATAAAAAAAGAGAAATGTAATTTCAAGAAAAATAAAATCCTAGTTATTTCAAATGCTATTGTATTGATTTTATTGTGTATTTCTATTCCATGGGGGTTTTCAAGTTATGTTTCAAGATGATTAAAAAAGTGGTGCGAATGGTGAGAATCGAACTCACACTCCGAAACCGGAATGGGATTTTAAGTCCCACGCGTCTACCTATTCCGCCACACTCGCACTTTTTTGTAGGCATAAAAAATGGTGGCGCGGGGCAGAATCGAACTGCCGACACAAGGATTTTCAGTCCTTTGCTCTACCGACTGAGCTACCGAGCCACCTAAACTTAAATAGTGGTGGTGAGAGAAGGATTTGAACCTTCGAAGCCATAGGCGGGAGATTTACAGTCTCCTGGATTTGACCACTCTCCAACCTCACCGATTGTTAAGTTTCTGTGTCGCTTTATTGTTAAGCGGGTGGAATTATAATAGGTACTAGATTAAACAAAGCTGAAATTATTTAAAAGTTTAGAAAAAATTTTAAAAATTTAAAAATGTTTAATTTTATTGGATTCTAGCCATCTATTTTGAAGTTCTTTAAGTTTTTTCATTGGAACTTTTTTCTTAGAATTTTTTACTTTGAAATTTTCTTGATTATTTACTTTTGATTCATCAAAACTATAATTTAAATCTAAATTGGCAAGATTTAAAGCATCCATTGCTCTTGTTGCCGCAACATAATAAATATTTAATTCTTCATTTATTTTTAGATTTGTGATATTTTTTTTCGAACCTAATATATCTTTTTTACTTATAAAATCATCTTCACACATAATAACTTGAGAGTATTGCATACCTTTTGATTTATGTGCAGTTGTAAAGACAATATCAGCTTTTGATTTATCTTGTGTAAGATTGCTTTTTATATTTTTATTTATTTCAAATATTGAATCATTATAAGTATTTATAAATCTTATCACATTTAAGTAATCTTGGTTTTTTGTGTCTTTAGCATACTCTTCAAGCTCTTCAATACAACTAAACTCTTTTAACTCATCAATTGATATCTTTTCATACTTTTTTTGTTTTAAGTAGTATATTGAATAAACAGTTTGATTCATAAAGGAGTATGAATTATATCCTCCTTCAAAATATATTTTATAATCTCTCTTTTTATTTATATACTTTATTACTTCTTTTGCAAGAGCAAAACTTGTTCTGCTTATTACACAAAAAGGTTTTTCTTCATTAACTACTTTTTCTCCTATTAAAGATTGCTTATTTTCCAATCCAAATATTTCAAGAGATTTTGAGTCAATTTTACTATAAAGCTGATTTAAATTGTACTCTAGTTTTTTTGCTAATTCATTGGAAAACCTAAAACTTTTACTTAAATTATATATAGGAAGTTTTATCTTATCAAGAGCATTTATAGCAAATCTAAAAGAGTAAATTTGTTGAAAACTATCTCCTACATAGACTCTTTTACACTTTTGTGCTTCAACTATTGAAATCATTACATCAGAAATATCTTGTGCTTCATCTACTAAGATTAAGTCATATCCCAAGTTTGAAGAGATTTTTTTATTTAGATAAAAAAACTTCAAATAAAAGTCATGTGTTGCTTCAATTTTTTGTGTTTTCATAGAAGTTAAAATATATTTTGTATGGTTCAAAATATTTTCAACTCTTGTTTTTAGAAGTTTTAAGACTTTTGCATCTAAATTTGAATACTTCTTATAACTTTGAAGTAACTCTTCATCTATTTGTATTAGTGAACTATTACAGTAAAAGTTAATAATATCTTTTATAAGTGCTAGATAACTTGGTGTTGGCTCGTATGATAATCTACTTTGTTCAAACTCTTTTATACATTTGTAAATAGCCTCTACTTTTAAATCATAACTTAGTTTATATTTCCAAGCTTGCATTTTATTAAAAGCTAATGAATGAATAGTTTTTACATGCATATTAGAAATCTCTAATTTATATAGTTTTTTTTCTAAGCTAGTTTGTAAAGATTTATTATATGCAAGATATAAAATCTTATATTTAGGAAAGTTTTTAGCATATTGCAGAAGTGTTGTTGTTTTACCACTTCCTGCAACTGCATTTATTTTAAAAGAGTGCTCTTTTGAGTTAATTATATCTAATTGTTCTTTGGTAAAAGTCATAAAACTCTATTATTACTTATAAGGTGATATTTTTGGTGGGAACACTTTAAAACATTCATTTATTGCACTAGTAATTGAGTTTTTTGTTTTTATATTTTGCATTGGTGTAGCAAATTGAAGTAGTTGCTCTGCACCTTCTAAAGATTTTTCTTCTTTATAAACAAAAGCTATTTTTTTACCAAGTTTTTTGCAATTTTCATAAATCAATCTTGCATAATCATCAATATAAATAAACTCTTTTCCATTTATTTTTTCACCCCATGAAAAAAATACAAACTTACCTGATGGAATTAAATTTTGTGCATCTAAATACATAATATCTCTATCAAATTCTGTATTTTGTAAAGAGTTGTATTTTTCTAAGTCATCATTAAATTTCATAAGTAATTGAGATGAATCTATGTTTTTTTCATTTAGATTAAATAAGTTTCTAACTTGAATTAATTTACCTTTTATTTCATCTGTTTTACTCATGGCATTTTTAAATACAGTCATATATGTTTCTATTTTAAGTTCAATCATTTCATCAAATTTGTCAAACTCTTGCTCTAATAAAAATTTATTTGAATCATATCCCACAGGAGAAACAATAGGATTATATAAAAAAATTGTTCCTATTATATTTTTCTTTTTCAATTTATTCGTTTTGATTTTTTCTTTTAAATCTTTTACTGTAATCTCATCATCTTTATCACAACTTATGTAAAGGTAGCTTTCTGTTAAAAAAACTTCTTCATATTTTGTTTTAAATACACCAAAGTATTGCATATATTTCCTCTTTGTTAAATTATTGTAATAATATCTAAATTTTTTAGTAATAAAGCTTATTTTAAAGTGTGTTAAAAGGACAATAAAATAATAAATAAAAGCTTTTATTTAGAAAAATTATTATTAAACTATGAAAAAATAGCTTTTTTTTGATACTATTATATTACTATTAGTGTATAAAATAATATGAATACTATTTATTACGCAAGTTGTTTTAAGGAGTTTACAAATGAGTATCAATGTAAAATATTATAAAAGTTTAGATGCCTTTGTAAGAGATTGTAAAGATGAAAATAATAGATATTTATTATTAGTAGCTCAAGAGTGTAAATTTTATATGTCATTATTGAAAAATTCTAAAATTCAAGCATATGGAGCAATTTTCCCTGAAATTATGTTTGAAGCAGTAAGTTATAAAGATGGACTTTTAGCATATAAACTTGATGATGATGAAAAAATAATAATTCAAAATGATATTTCAAAAACTTATTTTGAAAAAGATGAATTTAAACAAATCAAATCAGTAATTACTTTTGTTGATGGATTAAGTCATCATATAGACGAATTTTTAGATACTTTTTTTGAATTACTTGAGCCTCAAACACAAGTCTTAGGTGGCGGTGCGGGAATGACTCCTTTTAATAGAAAAGAAGTTATTTTTTCACCTGAGGGCATATATAAAGATGCTGCTTTATTACTTTGTAAAAAGCAAGAGATTAATATTGGTGTAGAACATGGATGGACGATATTAAAAGATCAACTTGTAACTACACTTGTTAATGAAACTAGTATTTTACAAATTGATTATAATAATGCACTTGATTATTATAAAAAAGTTATTGAAGAGGATTTAAATATACAAATAAATGATATTAATGATTATTTAAACTCTTATCCCATTGGTTTAGTAAAATTTGATAATGAAATTTTAGTTAAAGAAATATTTGATGTTTCAAATGATAGTTTAAATATCTCTAATTCTATCTCTCAAAATTCTGTAATTGCTATTTTAAAAGGCAATAAAGATAAATTAATCAATGCTGCAAAGCAAGCAACTTTAGAAGCTGTTAGCAAAAGTGAAAATAAACAAAGCTTGGTTTTAGTTTTTGAATGTGTATCAAGAAAAAGCTTTTTAAAAGAAAGTTTTGAGGATGAAATGCAAATGATAAAAAAGACAAGTGATAATAGACCAATGTTAGGTGTTTTAACACTAGGTGAAATTGTAAACAAAGGTGATGTAAATTTAAACTTATTTAATAAAACTTGTTTAGTAGGTGCAATATGTTAGTTGAACAATTAGCACTTACATATAAATGCCATAGTGCAATAGGAAATAGTTTAGATTTAAAAGAGATGTTAAAAGAAGTATTAAAGACATTTATTAATGAAACCTTTGCTTTATATGGGACTTTTTATCTGTATGATGAGGGCAAAAAAAGCTTAAATAAAATTATAAGTATGGGTAAAATACAAGATTTTGATATTGAAGATTATTCTAATATCTATGATAGTTTTAATATAATTGACAATAAAAATGATAAAACACAAAGGGTTTTAATACTACCTTTAGATAGAGGAATAATCTTTCTTGTTTATAGTAAAAAAAGTATGAATATGAGTTTTTTAGGCTCTATGTTTCAAGGTCTTGCACACAAATTAAATATTAGTATTGATTCATGCTTAAATGTTACAATAATGAAAAAAAGAAATGAAAAACTAAGAGCTTTGGCTATTGAACTTGAAAGACAAAGAAAAGAGCTAGTTGAATCAAATAAATACAAAAATGACTTCTTAGCAAATATGAGTCATGAATTAAAAACCCCTTTAAACTCTATTATTGTAATTTCTTCTGTAATGAAAAAAAATAAAAAAGAAAAGCTAGATGAAGAACAAGTGAAAAATATGAATATAATAAATACTTGTGGAAATGATCTTTTAGTTTTGATAAATGATATATTAGATATTTCAAAAATAGAAGCAGGAGAGTTGTCTTTAAACTTAAAAAAACTAGATATACAAGTGTTGATTGATTCTTTATATGATTCTATGCTTCCTTTAGCAAAAGACAAAAATTTAAAATTTGTAAAATCATTTAATATAGAAAATACTTTTATTTTAACTGATGAAGCAAGAATAAAACAAATAATGAAAAATTTATTAAGTAATGCAATAAAGTTTACAGAAGAGGGCAGTATTGAAATAAAAGTAGAAGAAAGCAATGATGATATTATAATTTCTATAATTGATGAGGGAATTGGAATAGGAAAAGATAAATTAAAAAATATTTTTGAAAGATTTAAACAAGCTGATGGAAGTACAACAAGAAAATATGGTGGAACTGGACTTGGACTTGCCATATCAAAAGAGTTATCACAACTTTTAGGTGGAGATATAAAAGTAAATAGTGAAATGGGTATTGGAAGTGAATTTCAAGTTACTTTACCTAAAAAAGTAACAATCAAAAATGTTTCTGATGATAAGGTTGATATTTCATCAGGTAATGAAAGTATAAAAACAGAAGAGATAGTGTTTTTTGATATTGAAGATAGTTCTAAAAACGGTGAAGAAGAGATTAAAGATTTAAATAATCTTTTAATAATAAATGGTGACCATGCAACTGTTTTCCCAATTTTAGTAACATTTAAAAAGCAAGGTATTCAAATTGAGCATACAAACTCTGTAGAAAATGCTCAAAAAGTGATACAAAATAGAACTTTTGAAGCAATAGTTTTTGATGTATTAAATTCACAAGGAGAAAATTTAGAAAAACTAGAAAAAACAGCAATTGAAAACAGTTTAGTTTTAGTTGCAATTGGCGATGAAAAATTTGATAAAGCAGATATAAGTATATCAAGAGATAAAGTTGATAAATCTTTAGTTCAAGAAGTAATGAATTTAGTTAAAGTAAAAAAAACTAATAAATAAAAGGCTTAAAATGTATAGTTTTTCAGATTCGTTGGGTTTTTTACTATTCAAAAAATTATTTTTAATATATGTATTAGTTGTCGGAGCTTTTACATCATATGAGATTTATGTACAATTGGAATTAGCAGAAAAAAGTTTACACAAAGAGTTTGAGTTTATAAAAAAATCATACAATGATAATTTGGGTGAAAGTGTATGGAATTATGATAGAAAAAGAACTAAACAAATAGCAGATGAAATTATAAGTAATGCAAATATTGAAAAAATAATAATAAGTCAAATATCAGGTGAAGTTTTTTTAGAAAATAAATATAAAATAGACAAAAATAGTCTTGAAAAACAAGAAGATTTAAAAAAAATTGATTTTGAAGTTTTTAATAAAAAAAATAATAAAGTAGCAGTCCTTAGTATATATTATGATAAAAATATAATATATAAAATGATTGAAAAAAATATAGTTCTAACAGTTGTTATTACATTATTCAAATTTTTATTTCTTTTTATGTTTTTAATTTATTTTATAAAAAAACTTATAGTAAAACCTTTACGTAGCTTAATAGAAGCGACAAAGCACCTTGATGGTAGAAATAGAGTATTTGTTGATGAGGTTTTACATAAAAATAATAAAACTGAACTAGCTCAATTAACTAACAGTTTTAATTATATGGCTTTGCGTATAAATCAAAGTTTTAATGAAATGACAAAATTAAATGTTAAATTAAAGCAGCAAAAAAAAGAGTTACTAGAAGCAGACAAATATAAAAATTATTTTCTAGCAAATATAAGTCATGAATTAAAAACTCCATTAAATCCAATATCTTTAATAACAGCAGTTATGATAAAAAATAAAGATAATAGTTTAAATGAAGATAATTTAAATAATATAAAAATAATAAACAAATCTGCAAATGAATTAAAAATTTTAATAAATGATATTTTGGATTTAACTAAAATAGAATCAAAAGATATAAAACTTTATCTAAAAGAATCTAATTTAAAAAAAGTTTTTAATACATTGGTATCAATTTATGATTCAAGTGCAAATAAAAAAGGATTAACTTTAAAAAGTGATTATAGATTAAAAGAAAATTTATACGTAATTGATGAGCAAAGATTTACACAAGTTTGTAGAAATCTTCTAAGCAATGCTATAAAATTCACTTCAAAAGGAGAAGTAAAATTTAATATTTTTGAAGATGAAACTAATATTTTTGTTGAAGTTATTGACACAGGTATTGGTATTTCAAAGAAAAATCAAGAGGAGATTTTTACTAGCTTTAAACAACTTGATGGAACAACTACAAGAAAATACAGTGGTGTTGGATTAGGTTTAGCAATCTCAAAAGAATTAGTTATTTTACAAGGTGGAGAAATAAAAATAAAAAGTGAAGAAGAAAAAGGAAGTTGCTTTTTATTTAATATTAAAAAATCTGATAAAACAAAAATAGCAAAAAATGAAAATAAAGAAGAAAAAACAGAAGATACTCAAATACTTAAGCTAGAAAAAAATAAACCAAAAGAAGAAAAAGATATTTCAGTTTTTATTTTAAATGACAATCCTTTGTTATTTTTTAAAGTAGGAGTAGCTTTAAATAAAGAAGAATCAATGTCTTTGATTAATATCAAAAGTTTAAAAGAGTTTTTTAAAGCACATGATAAAAGAAAAAGAGAGTTTTTGATTATTCATAAAGTAGAAACTAATGAAGAACTTATGAAAATTAAAAAAGAAAATAATTTGATAATCATTTCTATTGGAAAATGCAATAATAGTGAAGTAGTGGATTTGATTTTAGATGAACCAATTGATAATGAGTATTTAATAAAATATATAAAAAATAATATATAGATTTATATATTTTTTTAAGTACTCCAAAATAATAATGCGTTATTATTAATATGTACTTTTAAAGGGTTAAAATGGAAAAGTTTAGTATTTTGTTAGTTGATGATGTTGCTGAGAATATTCACTCTTTAAAGATGATGATTGAAGATAGTTTTGATGTTAAGATTTTTAGTGCATTAAGTGCTCAAGAGGGCATGGAAATTTTAATGAAAGAAGATATAAATCTAATCTTAACTGATATTCAAATGCCTGAAATTGATGGTTTTGAGTTTGCTGAATATCTAAAAAGCATTGAAAAAACAAAAGATATTCCCTTGATTTTTATTACTGGAATTTATGATAAAGATGAGTATAAAAGAAGAGGGTATGATATTGGAGCAATTGAATATATAACAAAACCAATCGATGATCTTTTATTAGATGCAAAACTTAAAGTATATATAGATATTTTTGAAAGAAGTAAAAAAAGAGAAGATGAATTAGAAGAAAAAAATGAGATTTTGATTCATCAAGCGAAAATGGCTACTATGGGTGAAATGATAGGTGTAATAGCTCATCAATTAAAACAACCCTTAAATGTACTTTCATTGTATTGCAATGATGTTAAAGACTCTTATAATTTTGGTGAGATTAATGATGAATTTATTGATGAATTTTCTAAAAAAACAAAAAGCAATATAAACTTTATGAGTCAAACTATTGATGATTTTAGGGATTTTTTTAATCCTAAAAAATCAAAAAGTAAATTTTTACTTAAAAAAGTTATTGAAAATTCACAAAGTTTACTTTTAAAACAACTACAAAATAATAATGTAAATTTACATATTGATGTATCAAATGAAGAAGTTTATGGTGTTGATTCAGAATTAGAACAAGTTATATTAAATCTTCTAACAAATGCACAAGATGCTTTTATTGAAAGAGAAATTGAACAAAGAGATATTTATATAACAGCAGGATCTAATAAAAACTATACTGTACTAGTTGTAGAGGATACAGCAGGAGGTATAAAAGAAGATGATCCAGAAAAGATTTTTGATCCTTATTTTACTACAAAAGAAAAAGGTACAGGAACAGGTCTTTATATGGTAAAACTTGTTGTAAAAACAAGTTTTAATGGAGAGTTAAAGTTAAAAAATACTGGCAAAGGTGCTAAGTTTATTATGATATTGTCAAATGGAAATAATTCTTAGTCAAGCAAAGCTTTAGGGTCAAGCTCTTTTATTTGGGCTTCTCTAAACTTAATTACATCATTTAAATCTTCTATTCTTTTCATCTTTACATCAATTGTTTCTTGTTTTTTCTCAATATCAACTTTTTTGGCTAAAACTTCTTTTTCAAGAGTGTGGATTTTTTCAACTAAAAGATCTTTCTCTTTTTTTACTTTAATCATTACATCTTTATACTCTTCAAGTTGTTTATTTTTCATTTTAAGTATGCTTTCTTGTTTTTCATCAAGAGCTTGTTTTTCATTTTCATAATGTTTTATCTGTTGCAATTTTGCTTGACTTTTTTTCTTTTCAGTATCTAGTTCACTTCTTAATAAAGGAACTATATTTTCATACTTTGAAATTTTTAATTTCAATTGTTCTTGTTGCTTTTTTAAATTAGCAATTAATTCTCTTTGTTCTTGTATATTTTTAATTACTTTCTTTTTAAATTCTCTTTTTTCTAAATTCTCTTTTGTTGATAAAAAACCAATACAAATAAAAGCTTTATTATGATTTTCATCAATTTCAAATATATTACAAGTAACATAAAAAGGTAAGCCTTTTGAGTCTGCAAACTTTAATTCACCTTCCCATTTACTTTTTTCTTTTATTTGTTTAATAACATCTTCTATAACTTCCCTTGAAGTATCTTTGTGAATAAGTTCTTGAAAATTGTGATTTATTATCTCTTTTTCATCTTTTTGAAAAGATAATAAAAATGCACTATTAATAAATGTTATATTAATTTCCTCATCAAATTTTAATACTACTGCAATATTATCTATTGCATTTAAATACTGCTCTAACTCTTGATTTTTTATAGAAAGCATTTTTTCATAATATTTTTTTTGACAAACTTCTTGGGATTTCAAAATCACATCTTCTGTGTCAATAGGTTTAAGAATATAATGGTTTGCTTTTAATTCAATTGCTTTAAGTAAGTTTTCTGATTCTGATCTTGCAGTTGTAAATATAAAAGGAACTTCCTCATCTAGTTGTCTGATTTGTTCAAGCATTTCTATACCACTCATTTTGGGCATATTTATATCACTTAATACTAAATCAACTGGTGTTTTTGCTAAATGAAGTTTTTGAAACTGTATGTATCCTTCCATACCATTTGGAGCTAAATATACAGTTTTAAATAACCTATTTAATGTTTTAGCAAGTTTTTCTCTTGCTAGGTCTTCATCTTCTACATATAAAATAGTAAGTTTTTTTAAAAAATCTTTATTAATCATTTTAAACTCTTTTTAAATAAGTTACTATAATCTTATCACAAAATTACAAAAGTCTTTTTAAATCATCAAATTTATCAATAAAATATTTTGCTTTTTGAAAATCATGACTTTTTGTAAACTCATTTTTTATAACTATACAATCAATATTTGCAGCATAAGCTGAATCAAGTCCTCTTTGGCTATCTTCAATAACAACTGTTTCTTCTTCTTTTGCATTAAATTTTTTTAATCCTGCAAGATAGGGAGCAGGGTGTGGTTTTGCTTTTTCATAATCTTCCACACATAAAGTAAAATCCATAAAATCAATAATATTCCTGTTTTTATGTATTAGTTCAAAGTCAACTCTTCTAGCAGTTGTAATTATTCCCATTTTATATTTTTTACTTAATTGTTCAAGAGTAGTAACTACATTTTTAATAGTAATATCTTTAGTTTGTAAAAAATATTGATAAAGTTCATCTCTTTTTTCTCTCAACTTATCAATTTGTTCTTTTTTAAAGCCTTCTTTTATTGCTAATTCCCAAGCATTTCCGCCTCTTATCATTATTTTTTGATAAGTATCAAATTCTAAAGTTATATTTACTGTTTTTAAAATATCATAATTTGCTTGGTAGTACCACATCTCAGTTTCAACTAGTACTCCATCATTATCAAATAGTATAAATTTTTTATTCATGCTTTTATTGTACTATATTATTAATTAATTCTATAATATTCATAAGGTTTACTAAATAGACTTTTATATATAAGATTTTGAATTTACAATTTTATTTATTAGAAGATATAATGCATTATTTATAGAGATGGATTTTAATTAAAATAGCAATTAAGTTATATTCTCAAAGTTTTCATACTCTTCATCATAAAAACATCCAAGTTGACAATGTGTAACTTTTATATCTGAATTTTTAATAGTTGAACCAACTTTTTTAAGTGTTGAGCCTTTGTTTTGAGCCTCTTTCCACGCTATTTCACATTCAACTTTTTTATTATCTTTTGTATTTTGACTTAGTGAATTATAAATATTATCATGTTTTTCTGAAAATTTCAATTTTCCAAAAACTCCTAATTCACAATTTGTTATTACAATATTCATAGCTTTTGCAATTGCTGCCATATCTTTTGGTTTCATACCAATTAATCTTGCAACTTTAAAAGCTTTTAAACAAGATAATTTTCCATCTTCATCTAAATTAGTTAACAGTAGTTCTGTTTGCGTTTTATCTAACTTTTTCATAGTTTCCTCAATGCAGGACAATTTAAAAATATTACGAATATATATTCATTTTTCATTATATATACTATTTATTTATGTTCTTCTTTTTTATCTATATTTAATAATTATTTCTTAATAATGTTAAGAAACTAAACATAATAGTTACTAAAAGAGTGATTTACAATAAAGAAAAAAAAGAGGTGAGAAGCCTCTTTTTTAATAAAAAATTCATATTATTTATCAAGGAGATAATATACTGTGATTGGTCAGTATATTTGTAGTTAAATACTATCTAGTTAATATTAATGAAATATTACTAAATATTAATGAATTATTAATATCTCATTTTATACTATTTAAAGCTTAGAAAAAGGTCTAAATAGTATAAGTAATCTTGGAAGAAGAAGTAATGCTGATGCTAAAATTGTTGCCATAACTATAACTGTTAATATTCCAAAATATATTGTTGGAATAAGGTTTGATAAAACTAAAATTGAAAATCCTACCATTACAGCTATTGAAGTATAAAGCATTGCAAAACCAATTGATCTATGTGATCTTTGCATTGCATTTATATAATTGTGGTCTTTTTTAAACTCTTCTTTAAATCTATGAATATAGTGAATTGTATCATCTACTCCAATTCCTATTGAAATAGCTGCAATTGTAATAGTCATAATATCTAGTGGTATTTTTGACCATCCCATAATTCCAAAAATAATTGAAATTGGAACTATATTTGCTAATATGGCAATAGTTGCAATAGTAAATGATCTAAATAAAATTAGAAACATTATAAATAAAGTTAAAATTACAAATCCCAAAGTTTTTACTTGTGAGTCAAAAAGTGATTGAAGCATATTGTTATATAAAACCATAAGATTAGATAGTTTTATCTCTACACTTTCATCTTTTATAATAGTCTTTAAATCATTTTTAATTTTCTTTAATAACTCATCTCTTCTTAAATTTTTATCTGAATCAATTATTCTTAAAGTAACTCTTGCTTGATCTTTTTCTATATTTATATATGGCTCTAAAATCAAAGACTTATACTCTTTTGGAAGATTGTTATATAAAAGTGCTAGATTAAATGAGTCTAACTCTTTATTGTCATTTAAAACTTTTCCTACTTTTAACATTGTTGCTAAAGATTGAACTTTTCCTATATGTTCTAAACTATTTAAATAATCATGAACTTTTGTGATAATATTCATTCTATGTGGAGTAAACCAATATTGCGCATCATTTCCTGAACTATTAAATTCATCTTCAAAAGAAGCAAACATATCATCATTAGATTCTTGTTTTGTTTGTTTATTCTCCTCTTTTGATATTAGATTAAAATCAATTATAACATCTAAAGGAGTAGTCCCTCCTAGTTTTTGATCAATTACTTTCATACTTTGATAAATCTCTGTATCTTTTTTAAAGTATGAAATAAAACTATTTTCTACTAAAAGTAAAGAAGCACCTGTTAGTGAAAAAGCAATTAAAATAACACTTGCAATTAAAACTTTATTACCTTTATTTTTTACTATTTTTATACAAAAATCAATAAAATGTAAATTACTTTCAAAGCTTTTATTTACAACTGTTTTATTTAATAGTATTAAAACTGCTGGAAAAACTAAAAATGCAATTAATAATGAGATTGCAATACCTGCACTCATCATCCAACCCAGATTTATAACTGGCTGAATATTTGATAATAAAAGTGAGCTAAATCCCGCTATTGTCGTAATAATAGCAAAGAAAGATGGACTTAGTTTTGAAAGCATAGTATTTAAAACTAATTTACTTTGAGAAGAGTTTTTATAAATAGAGCTAAGTTCCCTGTATCTTACAATTAAGTGAAGTACAATAGATATTGTAATAATTAGTTGTAATGAAATAAAATTTGATGAGATAACAGTTACTTCCCAGCCAAAAATTCCTAACATACCACTTGTTGCAATTACTGATAATGTACAAATTAATACAGACAAAGCAACCCATCTAAATTGTCTAAAAATAATCCATAATATAGCAATAAGAAGTAAGATTAAAGTAGAACCATATATTAATAAATCGTTTTTTACAAAACTAATAATATCAGTGGCAATCATATTAACACCACCTAAAAATAGTGTTCCTTTATCTTTATAATTTTTTAGTAAACTTCTAATATCTTGAATATATTTTGAGGTTGCATCTCTTTGAGTATCTCTATATGTTTTAAACTCAAGACTTATTTTTTCTAGTTTTTCTAACTCTTCTTTAGAAGCTTTATTACTATTTTTTAATTTAAGTAAAGAGTTTCTTTGCTCAACCAAGTTATAAAACTTCTTGTCTCTTTTTAAATTCACTACAATTGCAGTTGTTTTAAAATTACTACTAACTAAGCTATTTTTATATAAAGGTGAAGTCAAAAACTCTTTTTTTACTAATTTCTTATCAAAATCTTTACTGTTTTCTATAGTTTTTACTTCATCAACTAACTCTTGTATAGGTCTTACAGGTGATTGTAATAAAGGTACATTTAAAACAGATGTGATACTTTGTGTAAATGAAAGTTTTTTTATATCTTCACTTAAATTTTTAATAGTAGTTAAACTTGTATTAGAAAGAATATCACTATTTGGAGTAAATGTAACAACTAAGATATCTTGAGTTTCGTAGTTTTTAGAAACCTCTCTTGCAAAAGCCAAATCTTTGTCATTTTCTAAAAGTAAAGTTTCAGCAGAAGCATCTATTTCAAGTTTTGTTGCAAAGTATCCTAAAAAACAAACTATCAAAAATACTGATAGTATTATTTTTTTAGGGTTTTGAAATAAAAATTTTGTATAAAAATTTTTTATCATGCTTGCTTGTTTTTATTATTTAAGTATTCAATTAAATCATCAATTGATTTATTTTTTAGATACTGTGAAAATTGATTTCTATATGTTTGAATGATACTAACTTCTGCAATGCTAACATCATAAATGTACCATTGTTTATTTTTTTTATTCTCATATAATTTATAATCAATTGCAAAGTTTTCTTTTTCTCCAATTAAAAGAGTTTTTAAAACTAATCTTGTTTTTATCTCTTTTAATTTATCAATTTTTATCTCTTGATCGTGATATAAATCAAGTTTATCAATATATGAATCTTTTAGTCTATTCTCAAATGCTTTTGAAAAATCTGCTCTTTGTTCATTAGAAATAGTTCTCCATTGTTTTCCAAGAGATAACATAGCCATTATTTTATAATCAAATGAACTATCCATTACTTTAATAATTTGCTTACCTTTTTCTTTTTTAGCAAGTTTTTTATTTTTTAATATATCAATTACTTTGTAAATATTTTCAGTCATATCTTCTTTAATATTGTCTTTTGGCATAGCAAAAGCAAAGTTTATTAAACATGCAATTATTAATAGATTTTTTAACATTTTATTCCTTTATTTGCTTTTCTCTTTGTTTTCTATGAAAATCTTTTAAGTATGGATATAAATCAATAGCATCTTTTCTTATTTTATCGTATACTTCTACTTTAAAAGATGAATTATTCACTACTTTAAATGTTCTAATTCCTATTGATTCTTCAGTTGAATTACTTAAATAAAATGAAGTATCACCTTTTTTTAAAGGATTTGCAAAATCATCAACAAAAAAAGCAAAAGTATCCCTTAGATTTGATGGGCCTAAAATTGGTAATACAATATGAAAACCTTCTCCCACTCCCCAAGTAGCAAGAGTTTGACCAAAATCTTCATCATGGTGCTTTATCTCAAAGTTATTCTCTTTTGCAACATCTATTAATCCAGCAATTCCAAATGTAGTATTTAATAAAAACATTTGTAACTCTTCCCATGAATTTTGAAACTTAAATTGTAAAAGATTATTTATAAACCTAATTGGAAAACCTAAATTCGTAAAAAAGTTAGATACTCCTGTTCTTATTGTTGGATGAACAATATCTTTATATGTTAAAATAACAGGTTTTGAAATATAAAGATAAAAACTATCATTAAAAGAAGTCATTGCTCTGTTGTACCCACTTAATGGATCAAACTCATCTTTTTTATAACCTTTGTTTTCAAACTCACTTGAAATGTCATCAAAAGCCATATATGTTTCATCTGTTGCTAAATTATTAGTTTGTTCTATTTGCTTCGCATTACAGGAATATAGTAATGAAAGCATTAGTATTAATACTACCTTTTTCAATTTTGTTTTCCTTGTGTTGTGTGTGAATGTGATTATATAGAAAAATTGTAAAAAATTAGGTAAAACAAAAAAAATGTTTTACTAATTATTTATTTTGTTTAAAATCGTAATAAGTTGCATAGGATCAACTTGAACAGAGTTTACTCTTGCACTAAAATGTAAATGTGGTCCTGTAACTCTTCCTGTATTTCCACTAAGGCCTATAATCTCGCCTTTTTTCACTTTTTGATTTTTCTTAAAATTCATTTTGCTTAAGTGATAGTAACAAGTATAGACTCCTTGTCCATGATCAATAATAATAGAATTGCCAGCATAAAATCTATGTTTTGAAAGTACAACTATTCCATCATTTGCAGCTTTAATTGGTGTTCCAATACTTGCTCTAAAGTCTGTCCCACTATGATAACTTTTTATCTTATTATTATAAACTCTTTTTGTACCAAATTCACTTGTTATTTTTGTATTTAAAGGATAAATAAAATCACTATTCCAAAGTAGTTCTTTATTTACAGTATTGTAAATATCCATAGCTTCTTTGTACTCTTTTTTTGTTCTTTGTTTATTCTTTTTACTTAAAGTAACTTTTGAACTTTTTACATTTATTACTTCACTTTTATATTTCCCATTTTTTAATATTAATGAAGTTGATTTAAACTTTTTAACATTGTTCTTTTCATATGAAACTATTATTTTATATGGTTTGATATTTTTATAATAAGACATAGGAATCAAAGCATAAAAGCTATTTTTTTTAAAAGGGTTTTTAAAAAAATCTATATTCGTTTTTTCTTTATTTAAAACAGTTAACTTTGGCTCTTTTATATTTTTTGCATCAAGATACAAAAGTGCTGTTTGAGCATTTGTTATTTCTTTGTTTTCAAAATGTAATTTTATATCTTCACCATTAGCAAAGTTTATAAACATTAAAGTTGTTAAAAGTAGTAGTTTTTTTATCATAAAATAAATTATATCTAAACTAATTAAAATAATATTTAATTAATTTAACTATCTAAAGTGAAAAAAAGTTTATAATTGCCAATAATTACATATTTATTACAAACTTGGTATAATCTGCGAAAAATAAAATATTGGAGTAATTTATGGGTAGAGCCTTTGAATATAGAAAAGCAGCCAAAATGAAAAGATGGGGGAATATGTCAAGAGTTTTCCCAAAACTAGCTAAGGCAATTGAAATTGCAGCAAAAGCTGGTGGTGGTGATCCTGAAATGAACCCTGTTTTAAGAACAGCTATTCTTAATGCAAAAGCACAAAATTTACCAAAAGCAAATATTGAAGCAGCTATTAAAAGAGCAACAGGAAAAGATGCAAAAAACTATACTGATGTTAATTTTGAGGGTAAAGGTCCTCATGGAGTATTGATTTTTGTAGAGTGCGCTACAGATAATAATACAAGAACTGTTGCAAATGTAAAAATGCATTTTAATAAAAATGGTGGACAAGTAGTTCCTACTGGTTCATTAGAGTTTATGTTTGATAGAAAAGCAATTTTTGAGTTTGATAAAAAAGAAAATATGGATCTTGAAGAACTAGAATTAGAATTAATTGATTCAGGTCTTGAAGAGCTTGAAGAAGAAGATGGATTATGTATTGCTTTTGCTGATTATACTGATTTTGGAAATATGAATACAAAATTTGAAGAACTAGGAATTGAACTTAAAAAAGCTGAATTAAAAAGAGTGACAAATAATCCTCAAGAGTTCAATGAAGAAGAACAAGAAGAGATTGGTAAATTACTTGAAAAGCTTGAAGATGACGATGACGTTCAAGCAGTATTTACAAATATGGCATAAAACAGATATTCTGTTTTATGTTTAATTATCTTGAATCCATTGTTTTATTTCACTTATTAAAATCTCATAATTATTAGAAATATTACTTAAAAAATCATCACTAATTGTTTGATTGTTTTTTATTTTAGTTTCAAACTCTTCAAACTGTTTTGCATTCTCATATGCTCCTAAAGTTCCAAGTAAACCTTTTATTGTATGTAATTCATTTAATAAATCTTCAGTATTATTATCTTTTAAAAGTCTTGAAAGTTTTTTTATATCATTTTCTCTTTTTTCAATAAAACTTTTTAAAAAATCTTTGTAATACTCTTTTTGATTCATCATTCTATCTAAGGCGGTTTTAGTATCTAGTAAGCTTTTTGAACTTGTATTATCCAAACTTTTTTCATTTGTCTTTTCTTCAATTGACTTTTTACTTAGTATTTTGTTTATTTTTTCTTTTAATACTTTTACATCAAATGGTTTTCCTATATGATCAACCATCCCATAAGATAAGCATTTTTTAACATCACTATCTAAAGCATTTGCAGTCATAGCAATGATTGGTAATGTATTGCATTTTAGATGCTCTTTAATAGTTTTTGTTGCACTATAACCATCCATTATTGGCATATGAATATCCATCAAAACCAAATCATAATAACTACAAGAGTGTTTATTTATAAGTTCAACAGCTTCATAACCATTGTTTGCTATTTCAATATGTTTTACTTCATCTTTTAGAAAATTAATTGCAAGTTCTTGGTTTATTTCATTATCTTCTACTAAAAGTATTCTTGCATCTATTATTTTTTCATTATTGTTTGTAATATGCTCAAGTCTATTTTCTATTTCTTCTAATTCTTCTTTTTTTGCAATTTCTGCTTTAATTGTAAAGAAAAAAGTTGTTCCTTTATTTTCTTGACTTTCAAAGTCAATCTCTCCTTTAAGTAATTCTACTAAATTTTTAGAAATAACCAAGCCTAATCCTGTTCCTCCAAACTCTTTTGAAATAGAATTATCTTCTTGTGAAAAAGATTTAAAAAGTTTACTTTGATTATTTTTTGATATACCTTTTCCTGTATCAGTAATAAAAAACTTCAAAGTAATCTCTTTATCTGTTTGTTCTATAAGCTTTATCTCAATTTTTACGTAACCTTTTTTTGTAAATTTAATAGAATTATTAATCAAATTTGTAAGTATCTGAGATAATCTTAACTCATCACTTAAAATATATTCTGGTATTTCCTCATCTTGTACTATGATTAAACCAATATCTTTTTCTTTAGCCATATGAGAAAATAGATCATTAATATTGCTTATACATTTTCTTAAATTTACAGGTGCAATAGAAACATCAAGCTTTCCTGCTTCTATTTTTGAAAAATCTAAAATATCATTTATTATTCTAAGAAGCATATTTGCAGAAGCTTTTGCTTTTATTAAAAAATCTTTTGATGTTTGGGGATCACTATTTATTTTTTCTAGTGATAGTGTTGTCATACCAATTATTCCATTCATAGGAGTTCTAATTTCATGACTCATATTTGCAAGAAATTCACTTTTTGCTTTGTTTGCTTTTTGTGCTTGTTTTTTTGCTGTTATTAACTCTTCTTCTATTTTTTTTCTTTTTTGTATTTCTGCTTTTAGTTTTCTATTCCAAAATATAATAAAACTAATTATTAAAAAAGAGGCAAATGCTATTTTATAAACTAAAGTATAATCTACTTTTTCTTCAAACTCTACAGAAATCCATTTATCATAAATATTTTTTAATTCTTTTTGTGTAAATGATTCAACTGCTTTATTAAAAATGACATTTAAGATAGGTTCATCTTTTATTGTTCCAAAAGATAATTTTGTTTCTTGTTCTATTTTTCCAGCAATTTTTATCTCAAAGTCACCTTCTTTTTGAAGTTGATAACTAATACTTCCTAATGAGTCAATATACCCAAAAACTTTTTTATTTCTAACTTTATTTATTCCATCCTTTATAGTGTGGACATGAACAATTTTAATATCTGGATAGTTTCTTTTAATCATCTCTTCATAAGCATATCCTTGAATAATAGCTACTGATTTATTTGATATATCTTTTATATTGTCAACAAAAAGTTCATTATTTCTTGTGGCAATAACAATTGTTTGTGTAATATATGGTTTAGTAAAGTTTAAATATTTTCTTCTTTCTGGTGTATTTTCTACAACTGGTAATATATCACATTTTTTTTCTTTTATGGCATCTAATGATTCTTTCCAGTTTTTTGTTTGATAAAGGGATACTTTTAAGTTTATTCTTTTTTTAATTATTTCCATAATATCTTTTGTAATACCCCTATGTTTTCCATTTTCAATACTTTCATAGGGCATTGCATCAGGTAAAATACACATTTTTATCTCACCTTTTTTTCTAAGGTAATTTTCTTCTTTTTTTGATAAAAAGATTGTTTCGTTTGATTTTAACTTTACATTACCACCTTTTATAATGAAACTATCTTGAGGTAAAAACTCTTTATTTATATTATAAGACTCTATTAGTCTTTCATCAAACATGAATTTTGTAGTATTTTTATTTGAGATTTCAATTTCGTCTGCTTTTTTACCAAGTAAAATAGAGTGAGCAATATTTGCAGCTTCCAAGCCTTGTGAAAATGCACTTAAAAGTTTTCCTCCTATTATTCCATCACCAAGTAAAAAATCCCAAGCTGCATAAATAGGTAATTTTGTTAGTCTTGATATATTTTTTATTGATTCATTTGTATTGAAATATTCCCCATTTTTATCTTTAAAAAATTGAACATAAAAAATTATTGTATCTTTACTCAATGATTTAATTTTTTCAAATAACTCATCTTTTGATAAAGCTTTAGGAATAATTAGATTAACTCTGTTCTTATACTCATTCTTAATCTTTAATAGTCGTTTTTCAATTAGTTTACCTGTTGTTAGTTGATCATTTATTACAAAAACATTTTTTGTATTTGGGTGTAGTTTTAATGCAATATCTAAAGTACTTCTTATATCTAGCTCTTCTTTTATTCCTGTTATATTTGATTTGTTTTTTAGCATTGATTTTTCAAAATTATTTATTCCTGTAAAAACTATTGGTATTTTAAAGTCAAAAATCTTATCTTTATTTTCTATCATAAAATCCAATGCATTATTATCAGAAACAATAATTAAATCAAAATTAGAATTTTTATACCTATACTGATAGTTGTTTTTTAAAAGTTCTAAATACTTTTTATCAAACTCTCTTTTTGTATCCATATATTCAATACTAATAGTAACATTTGAATCATTTGGAAATAAAGCTTTTATTCCTGCTGTTATATTTTCTGTCCATTTATAGCCTGCATGATATGAGTGTAAAAGTAAAATTTTCTTTGGATTTTTATATTGTATTTTTGAATATCCACTAGTAGTTAAGATTTTTGATCTAATTTTATTTTCTAATGTTTCTTTATTGTATTCAATTTTATTAATAAAACTATCAATAAACCATTTTTGATTCAAAGTAACTCTTTCTTGATATGTCAAAGATTCTATTGCTTTATCAAAAATATCTCTTAAAATAGGCCAATCTTTTCTAACTCCTATTCTTTCAAAAAATCTATTCTCTTCATCTATTTTTGCAACACCTTGAAAATAAACATTTGATATACCATATTTAGAAATTATATTTTTTAAAATTGGTCCTAAATTTATTGTTGCATTTGCTAGTCCAGTAGATACAGATTGAATTGTTTCAATTGAATTATCTACTAGAATTATTTTTATCTTTGGATAGTTATCTTTTATAACTTCTTCTTGCCATGAGCCTTTAACAACTGCAACAGTTCTATTATCTAAGTCACTTAATTTTTTAAATATATTTGCTTTTTGATTTGAATAAATAGCATTTGAGATATTTATAATAGGATTTTTAGTAAAAACTGCATATTTTTCTCTATTGGGAGTAGAAACAAGATTTGATATAACATCTATTTGTTTATTTTTAAGCATTTTTATAAAGCTATTCCAATTTTGCGCTTGAACAAATTCAATTTTTAAACCGATTTTTTTAGCTAATAGTCTTATCAAGTCATTTGAGTAACCCATTATTTGACCATTTTCACTATAATTAAAAGGTTCCCAGTTCATTTCTGCATGAACTTTTATTTTTTGATGTTTATTTAGCCATTGAAGTTCTTTTGTTGATAAATCAATCATTGGATTATATTTTATATTTTCTGCAAGCAAAAAATTTGTATAAATAATGATAATTAGTAGTTTGCAAAATATATGCATAATCAAACCTTTTCGCATTTATATCAAAATTATAGCTATTATTTTAATAAATGTGAAGAGGTTATATTAAACTAAAATTTGTTATTTAGATTAATTTAATTTACTAATTATTTTTTTTATATTTTTTATTCTATTTTCTGAATTTGGGTGTGTTGATAAGAACTCAAAATTTTCTTTTTTCCCTTTACTCATATTTTCCCAAAATTTTACTGCTTCTTTTAAATCATATCCAGCTTTATGCATAAGATAAATACCTATTTCATCAGCTTCACTCTCTTGCATTCTTCCATAAGGCATAAGCACACCATATTGAGCTCCTACTCCATATGCAATATTAAAAGTTTTTGTATATTGAGGTGCTTGACTTCCTAAAACTATATTTCCTATTACTTGAACACCTTGAGACAACATACCTGCACTAACTCTTTCAGCACCATGTCTTGCAAGAGCATGTGCAATTTCATGGGAAATAACAGTTGCTAGTTGTGAGTCATTTTTAGCAATTTTTAAAATACCTGTGTATACTACGACTTTTCCACCAGGAAGACAAAATGCATTTTTTGCTTTATTCTCAATTAAGTTAAATTCCCATTTATAATCTTTTTTTGTAACTTTTGCAATCTTTTCGCCAATATTTTTAACTCTTAATGCATCTTTTGTATTTTTTATTACTTTTGATTTTTTTAAAGTTTTTTCATAACTTTGCTCACCTAAAGCCAACTCTTGTTCTGTTGAAATTAATATCATTTGATCTCTATTTGTATATGGTGTTTTGTGTGTACATCCAATTAAAAAAAGAGTAAAGATAATTAGTGAAAAAATGTGTTTAATCTGCATAGTATTTCCTTTATTCATATAATTTTAGCAAAAAGAAAATAATTTTAAGGAAATTATTGTAAAATTTTTTGAATTAGGAGAGAAGATTGCATATACAACAAACTAAAGGAAATTTACTAGGCTTGATTACAATAAGCTTATGGTCTTGTCTTGCACTATTTACAGTTTATTCTGGAGAAATTCCACCTTTTGAACTTTTAGCTATATCTTTTTGTGTAGCTTCTTTAATAGGAATAGCTATGTTAAAAAAACAAAAAAGAGCCTTTAAAGAGCTTTTTAAAATACCATTAAAAGCTTATATTATAGGAGTAGTTGGTTTGTTTGGATATCATTTATTTTACTTTTTGGCCATTAAAAATGCTCCTGCTGTTGAAGCTAATTTAATAAATTACTTATGGCCATTACTTATTGTAGTTCTTTCTTCACTATTACCAAATGAGAAGTTAAAATGGTTTCATATTCTTGGAACACTTCTAGCTTTAAGTGGAGCTTTTTTACTAGTTTTAAAAGATGGAAGTTTACAATTTGATACTAAATATACTCTAGGCTACTCTTTTGCTTTGATTTCTGCACTTTTATGGTCAAGTTATTCCGTGATTTCAAAAACTTTAACTCATATTCCAACTTTTGCAGTTACAGGTTTTTGTATATTAACTGCTTTTTTCTCTGCAATTGCACATTTAACTTTTGAACAGATTTACATACCAACATTTTTTGAACTTTTTTCTGCAATAATGTTAGGTCTTGGACCTGTTGGAGGAGCATTTTATTTATGGGATTTTGCTTTGAAAAACGGTGATATAAAAATATTGGGTTCACTTGCTTATTTAGCACCACTTCTTTCAACTTTAATTTTAGTTTTAGTAGGTATTTCCAATATGACAATAACTATTGCAATTGCTTGTGTTTTAATTGTATTGGGTTCCCTAGTAAGTTCAAAACAATATTTAAAAATATTTAAAAATTTAATATTTAAAGCTTGATAACATATACTCCTTCAAAATCAACACAAACTTTATCATCTTGTAATAGTTGAGATTTTATTCTAATTGAAGCACTTTTTTTATCTTTAAGTTTTCTTTTTAAAGTTTGTAGTTGTTCTTTTGATGGTAAAATAGTTTTACAGTAAAGTTCTTTTGTTACAGGAGCTCTATATGCAGTATCACTTTTTATTACTGCAATCATACAATCTTTATTAAAACCTAAATCAACAACACTTAAATAACAAGCACTCCATGCAGAAATAGTTACTAAAGTACTTAAGCTTCCTGCAAAACCTGTTTGTTTGTCATTTATATTTGGTTCTATGGGAGCAGTTGTTATTAGATAATTATTTTCGACTTTTTCTATATCAATTTGCATGAATTTAGTAAGTGGTATTTGTGAATGGAGTTTATATTTTAAAGCTTCTAAGTCCAAATTTTCTCCTTTTAAAGGCAAATTTTATCATTTGTAAGCTTTTTAATATATTTCAAGTAAATAAATTTAATCTTTTTTTATATGCAAAGTCCAATTTTTCATACTCTTTTTTTGTAATTACTCCAGTTTTATTAGCTTGCTTTATTGTTTCAGAAAAATGATTTTTTTTTAATGTCTTATGCTTAATGGCATATTTTATTCTTTCATGTAAATCTTCACATTCATTTTGTAATTTTAAGGCTTCATCTAATTCAAAAAATATAGTTTTATTATTATCTTTTAAAAAAGATAATGAAGCACAAATTTCATCTAAGTTTTCTCTATTTTTAATAAATTTGATTATTTTTGTATTAATTTTATTATTTGGTTTTAGTGCATATGGATTTAACCTAATAAAAGGAAGTAAAATCTTAAAAGTTGGGATTTCTTGAAAAATATTCTCTTTTTCTTTTTGAATTTGATAAAAACCATATTGGCAAATATAATCTACTAAAAATTTATAATTACTATTTTGATTATCTTCATTCTCTTTAATTATTAATTTAAGTAAATGTATCCAAGAAAAAATATCTATAAGTTTTTCATTGATTATTTTTTTTCTTTTTTTACTAAGTAATGAACTGAAATTTAATAAAGCATTAAAATTTGTACTTACCCAAATCAAACTTTTTTTATGGCGTTTTAATTCTTTATCTACTTTTATAAAATATCCTCTTGTTAAAAAAAATATAAAAGATTTAATGTTTGCATTGATACTTGAAGAGATATAATTTTGTAAAGTTTTATCTATAATTACTATACTTTTATTTTTTATAAAAATATGCTCAAAGTCAAAACTACTTTTATCTAAGTTATTTGAATACTCTATAAATTCATAAACTCTTTTTTTGATTTTTTGAAATTTATTACTATCTAAAATATCTATTGTAATAAAGGCAATTTTTTTAAAGTTTTTTGAAATATGATAATTTATAATATGATTAAAAAAATCAATATTTGAATCATCTTTATTAATAGAAAAAAAGTAATTTCTTAAATTAGTTGATAAATAATTAAAAGATACAATTTTCGCAATTTTTTCTTCAATCTCTTTAATCTCTTTTTTACTTACTTCATACTCATCTTTCAAGCTACTATATGAATTAATAAGTTTCAAATTTGATTTACTTTGGCCTATACATAAACTTAAGAAAGAAGCTTTTTTATAAAAAAACAATGATTTAATAAAACTTTTTTGGTTTTGTGTATGAGAAGGCTCTCCTATAATATCTTTATAGTTTATTGTTAAATTTTCAGAACTATTTGTATTTTTTATAGTTTCTATATTTATTAATGCAAATGTAGTAACAAGATTTGTATTCTTTAATATTAGGTGTTTTGGATCATATAAATCAAAAGCAACTATTATTAAAGTTGATATATTATTGTAATCTTTGAAGTTAAATTCCAATTTGATTTTTAGCTCTTCATTTGCATCTTTAAATACTTCACCTTTAAAATTAGTTTTTGTAAAGATAAATTCAATTATCTCCTCTTCTTTTGCTATTTTAGGAAGATAATACTCTTTTTGTTTTTTTGTTCCATATTTTAATAGAATTTTACTTGAGTTTATAGAGTTTATTAAAATGTCATTTATATTTAAAGAAGAACAATGAAAAGCAAATTTTTCAATTATTTTTAAATATGAAAAAAAACTAAAACCTAAGCCAGCATACTCTTTAGGAATACATAAAGCAAAGAGTTTTTTATTTTTAATAAAATCTAAATATCTATTATTTTCAAATATGAAAAGTTTTTCGACATCATTTCTTAAAAAATCATTTTCTTCTTTTGTGAGCTTCTTTTCTTTGTAGCTTTTAAAAGTATTAGTTAAAAAAGTATGTTCATTAAAATAAAAAATATTTTTAAATATTTTAAAATTTATTTCATTTGATTTTAAATATTTTAAAATAGGAATTATTATAAAGTTTTGTCTAATCTTTTCATTTAAAATAAATATTGAAAAAGTAATGAATACTATCCAAAAATAAACTCCTACATCATAAAAAATAACTGAATATATAGCTATAAATAAAAGCCACAAAATTGCAGGATAAGAGTAAAAACCAAAAATCATAAGTATAATTATAAAAAAAAGTGTTTCCACAATAATACTCCTATTCTTAAAATCAATTATAAAAATCTTACTATTTTACAATAGCTTACAAGTAGCAAATAGAATTTATTATAAAAATATATTAATTTTAATTTGAAAAAAAATATTTAGGAAATTATAAAAATATGTACAATTATTGTACATAATAACTTTTTTAAATATTTTTTGAAACTTAGTTATAGGTAAAAAAATAGATTTAATAAAAGCATTAAAATAGTCTAAAATACGATTAATGATAAAAATTTAACACATGGTGTACTTTTTTTGTAACTTTTTTTTACAAAATTACAAACTTGTACGTATTTTAACAAAAACTGTACATTGTCTAAAGCAAACATTATGTTATACTATAAGTACAAATCAATTAGGAGATATTAATGAGTTTAATTGCTGAATATAAAGCACACACAGAAGAAAGACTTAATGAAGGGAATCTTCCTCCATTAGCTTTAACTGCTGAACAAACTGCACAGTTAGTAGAGTTGTTAAAAGCAGACTCAGTTGAAGAAGCAGATTATTTATTAGATCTATTTAAAAACAGAATCAACCCAGGTGTTGATGATGCTGCATATGTAAAAGCTGCATTTTTAAATGATGTAGTTAAAGGAAATGTGTCATGTTCTGTAATTTCAAAGCATGAAGCTATTGAAATTTTAGGAAAAATGATGGGTGGATTTAATGTTTCTCCACTAGTTGAAGCATTAAAAAATGATGAAGTAGCAGACGCTGCTGCTGAGCAATTAAAAAATACAATATTAGTATATGATGCATTTAATGATGTAAAAGAATTAATGGATGCAGGAAATGAAAAAGCAAAAGAAATAATTGAATCTTGGGCAAATGCAGAGTGGTTTACAAATAAACCTGCCTTAGAAAAAGAAATTAAATTAACTGTTTATAAAATTCCTGGTGAAACAAATACAGATGATTTATCTCCTGCAACTGTTGCATTTACTAGATCTGATATACCACTACACGCAACTGCGATGTTACAATCAAAAATGGAAAAGCCACTTGAAACTATGGAAGAGTTGAAACAAAAAGGTAATCCATTAGCTTATGTTGGTGATGTAGTAGGAACAGGTAGTTCAAGAAAATCAGGTATTAACTCTGTTCAATGGCATATGGGTAGAGATATACCAGGTGTTCCAAATAAAAGAACAGGTGGTGTTGTAATTGGTTCTATTATTGCTCCAATTTTCTTTAACACAGCAGAAGATTCAGGATGTTTACCAATTGAAGCTCCAGTTGATAATTTAGAAACTGGTGATGAAATTGTTGTAAAACCATATGATGGTGTAATTGAAAAAGATGGTAAAGTAGTATCAGAGTTTAAACTTGCTCCAAATACATTAACAGATGAAGTAAGAGCAGGTGGTAGAATTCCTTTAATCATTGGAAAAGGACTTACAACTAAAGCTAGAGAAGCATTAGGTTTAGGTGCATTTGATATGTTCTTAGCTCCTGAGCAACCAAAAGATAATGGAAAAGGATTTACACAAGCACAAAAAATGGTAGGAAGAGCTTGTGGAATTGAAGGTGTTAAACCTGGTATGTATGTAGAGCCAATAGCTACAACTGTAGGTTCTCAAGATACTACTGGACCTATGACAAGAGATGAAATTAAAGAGCTTGCTGCATTAAGTTTTGGTGCAGATATGCTTATGCAATCATTCTGTCATACAGCTGCTTATCCAAAGCCAGCTGATATTAAATTAAGACATACATTACCTGATTTTATTAATTCAAGAGGTGGTGTTACATTAAGACCAGGTGATGGTGTTATTCACTCATGGTTAAATAGACTTTGTTTACCAGATACTGTTGGTACTGGTGGAGATTCTCACACAAGATTCCCTATTGGTATGTCATTTCCAGCTGGTTCTGGGCTTGTTGCATTTGCAGGTGTAACTGGTATGATGCCACTTACTATGCCAGAATCTGTTCTTGTAAAATTCAAAGGTGAAATGCAACCTGGAATTACACTAAGAGATTTAGTAAATGCAATTCCTTACCAAGCAATTGAAGATGGTTTATTAACTGTTGAGAAAAAAGGTAAGAAAAATATTTTTGCTGGTAAAATTATTGAAATTCAAGGTTTACCTCAATTAAAAGTTGAACAAGCATTTGAAATTTCTGATGCATCAGCAGAAAGAAGTGCAGCAGCTTGTTCTGTTCAATTAGATAAAGAGCCAATTATTGAGTACTTATCTTCAAACATTGCATTAATTGAAAAAATGATTGAAGAGGGTTACGAAGATGCTAGAACTTTACAAAGAAGAGCAGATAAAATGAAAGAATGGATTGCAAATCCAGAATTATTACAACCAGATGCAGATGCAGAATATGCAGCAACTATCGAAATCGATTTAGATAAAATTACTGAACCAGTTTTAGCTTGTCCAAATGATCCAGATGATGTTGCAACATTAAGTGAAATATTAGCAGACCCAAAAAGACCAACAGAGAAAATTGATGAAGTATTTGTAGGTTCTTGTATGACTAATATTGGACTATTTAGAGCTTTAGGTGAAGTACTTAAAGGTGAGGGTGAAGTTCCAGGTAAATTATGGGTTGCGCCTCCAACAAAAATGGATGAAGCTCAATTAACAGAAGAGGGTTATTATTCAATTTTTGCAGCAGCTGGTGCAAGAATTGAAATGCCTGGTTGTTCATTATGTATGGGTAACCAAGCACAAGTTAGTGAAGGTGCTGTTGTATTCTCAACTAGTACAAGAAACTTCGATAATAGACTTGGTAAAAATTCAAAAGTGTATTTAGGTTCAGCTGAAGTTGCAGCACTTGCAGCACTTCTTGGAAGACTTCCAAGTAAAGAAGAGTATTTAAATATGGTTCCTAAAAAAATTACTGCTGAAAAAAGAGATAGTATTTATAAATATTTAAATTTCCATGAAGTAAGTGATACTGAGTTAACTAATTTAGTACATTAAAATTTTAAACTGTATACTTAAGTCACGAAATGTGGCTTAAGTATTTTTATTTAATGAACTTTCATTCATTATTAAAATAAGTTATACTATTATAAATGTACATAAAATAAAGGTATATAAATTGTCTGCAAAAGAAGTTAAAAAAAATAGTATAATTCAAAATGCGTTAAAACTTTTTTCAACAAAAGGTTTTTATAATACAACTATCCCTGATATCGCAAAATCAATGCAAATGAGTGTTGGTAATATGTATAATTATTTTGCCTCTAAAGAAGAATTGGCAAAATATGCCATTAAATACTCAACAAATATTTTAGCAAAACAGTTAAGAACTATAAATCATATGGATATTTCTTGTAAAGAGAAAATTTTTCTATTTACAAGAGAATATTTAGAAAATGTAAAAGACTCCCCTGAAGTAATAGAGTATTTTTTGAGAGTTTATCTTTCAAATAGAGAAGTTTTTGCACAAGGTTGTGAGGGCTTTTTATGCGTAAGTGAGTTTGTAACTGAGGTTATGATACTTCTTGATGAAGGTGCTGAAAAAAATGAGTTAAGACAACAAGAATTTTTCTCTGCCTTTTCTATGGTTATGGGATGTTTAGGTGGTTTTGCTTTTTTAAGTGGAGAAAAGGTTTTAGATAAAGATCTTTTAGAATATTCAGATAGTGTAGCTGAAAATATATATAGAGCATTAAAAAGTGACAAGACATAAACCTAAGATTGTTTGGCTTCAAGCAATTACTTGTAATGGGAATACTCATTCTTTATTAAGTTCAAACTCTTCTAGATTTGAACTTTTTTTAAATAGTTTTGATTTATTTTATCATCCTTCTTTAACTACAGACACATCATTAGATGATGCAATTAATCTTGAAAATATAGACTTCTTATTAATTGAAGGAGCTATTACTTCAAGTAGTGATTATTTTACAATCTCAGATAATAATATTTTAGATTTATTAATAAAATTAGCGAATAAAGCATCTTATATAATTAGTGTAGGTTCATGTGCATCATTTGGTGGGATTCACGCAAAATTTGATGAAGACAAAAGTATAAAAGGAGTTCCAGATTATTTAAATAATTTAGAACTAAATAATTTAAAACAAAAAATTATAAATCTTACAGGTTGTCCTGTTCATCCAGAATGGATTTTGCAGACATTATTTACTCTTAAAAATAATAAAATAATACTTTTAGATGACAAACAACGTCCAAAAGAGATATATTATGGTCTTGCACACCATGGTTGTACAAGAAATGAATACTTTGAATGGAAAGTTGAAGCAAAAAGTTTTGGAGTAAAAGAGGGCTGTCTTTTTTATGAACAAGGATGTAGAGGACCAATGACACATAGTAATTGCAATAGGGTTTTATGGAACGATGTAAATACAAAAACAAGAGCTGGAATGCCTTGTATTGGTTGTACAGAGTTTGATTTTCCAAGAGAAAATATGTTAGAGACTAAAAAAAATATTGGTATACCAACGCAAGTTCCTTTAGGTATAAATAAAAGAGCATATTTAACAATTACAGGAGTTGCAAAAACTTTTAAAATTGATAGATTAAATAATAAGTTAATAAATAAAGAAGAATATGAAAACAGTTGATATAATCGAAAGAATTGAAGGCGAAGCCAAATTAGTTTGTTCTTGGGAAAATAGTCGTATAAGTGATGCAAGAATAGAGTTTTTAAATTTTAGAGGTTTTGAATATATTTTAAAAGATAAACCTGCACTTGACACTTTGATTTACACTCCTAGAATTTGTGGAATTTGTGGACAAGCACATCTAAAAGCAACTGTTGAAGCTTTAGAGAATATATATACAAATATTAATGAACCTTTAGAAGTTACAAATAAAGCAAAACTTTTAAGAGAAATAGGTTTAAATATTGAAATAATTGATTCTCATATAAAATGGTTTTATATGTTTATTATGCCAGATATAGCGAAATTATCTTCTGATATAAAATATGAAAAATATAAAGCAATTAAAGGTAGTCAATGGCTTAATGCTTCAAAAATTACAAGTGAAATTATAAAGTCATTAGCAATTATAGGTGGTCAATGGCCACATACTTCATATATGGTTCCTGGTGGAGTCATGAGTGATCCTACACTTCTTGATTTAACTTCAATGCAAAACTATTTAGATCAAGCAGTAATATTTTTTGAAAATAGTTTAACCGGAGTTGATATTATTGATTACCTTTCATTTGATAATATAGACTCTTTAGAAAAATTGGATTATGCACTTAAAGATTTTAAAAATATAAGTTTTGAAAATGAACTTGAAAAAATTGGTAAAAGTTATGATTCTCATATAGTATTAGCTTCAAGTTCTTTATTTGAAAGTGCTAAGATAAAAACAAAAAATAAACATAAAATTGATATAAATAAAGTAAAAGAAGAAAATATCAATAGTTTTAAAGTAAACAGTACTAAAAAAGATAATGAATATACTTGGTCAAAAACTGCACTTTATAATAATGAATTTTATGAAACAGGACCTTTATCAAGAGCATTAGTTTCAAATAGAAGTTTTATAAAATCAATTCATAAAGAGTATAAAGATTCTGTATTTACAAGAGTCTTTGCAAGAATGGACGAGTTTGCCCATCTTTTAATAAAAACAAAGGATTTAATCTCAAAAATTGATATATCCCAAGAGTCTTATATAAAACCTAAATACTCTTATAGTGAAATAGAACATGCAAGTTCAATTAGTACTGTTGAAGCAGCAAGAGGATCTTTGTATCATAAAATAATTATGGAAAAAGGTATTATAAAATCTTATGATGTAATTACACCTACTGTGTGGAATTTAGGTCCAGGAATAAATGCAAAACTTGGAGTTGCACAAAAAGCAATAATTGGAGTTGATTCTTTAGAAAAAGCACAAATTATACTTAGAAGTTTTGATGTTTGTTCTGTTTGCACAACACATTAGTAAACGCCATATTTAAGCCATTTTAGTGACAAAAAAAGAACAAATTTTTTTTATTTATAGAAATATGCTAAAAAATAATATTAACCTAAGAAACATTAAAAAAATTTTTTAAGATAAGTGAAAGTTTTAACTTAATTATTTAATATTACATAAATTAAACTTATAATCTTTGAGTTGATTTTACACACATTATAATCTTATTTTAAAAAAAAATTAGAAAATTAAAAATTAACACTTGGTTAAGTTTAAGTTATGTAATATTAATTAATTAGTTTATATTACATTAAACGAGTTTAAAAAAAATGCCAGATTTAATTTGGTTTTTTTTATAAGTAAAACATGAATGATTGTTCATTTATAGTGTATCTATTAAGGTTTAGGTAAAAAATTTTAAAATAAATTGTAAAAAGTTTATTTTACTTCAATAAAAAGGAACTATTTTGAAAACAACTGATTTATTTAGTAAGTTATCAAAAAGATTGTCAAGTTTAGAAAGACTAAAAAAACTTGATGATAAGAAGTCTATTCCATCTATTTTAGAGGAAAAAGGTGTTAGTAGAAGGGATTTTATGAAATGGGCTGGTGCTATGACTGCTATGTTAGCACTTCCAGCGAATTTTACTCCTTTAGTTGCAAAAGCTGCTGAACTTAGTGATAGATTGCCAATTATCTGGCTACATATGGCAGAGTGTACAGGATGTTCTGAGTCACTACTTAGAACAGATGCCCCAACAATTGATTCACTTATTTTTGATTATATCTCTTTAGAGTATCATGAAACATTGATGGCTGCTGCTGGTTGGCAAGCAGAACATAATTTAGAAAGTGCAATTGAAAAATACAAAGGTCAATATATATTAATGGTTGAAGGTGGTATCCCAGCAGGTGAAAACTCACATTTCTTAACTATTGGTGGTCATGGAAAAACTGGTGAACAAAATGCTATTGATGCTAGTGAAAATGCAGCTGCTATTTTTGCTATTGGTACATGTTCAAGCTTTGGTGGTGTTCAAGCAGCATTCCCAAATCCAACAGGTACAGTTGCATTATCAAAAGTAACAGACAAAACAGTTATAAATGTTCCTGGATGTCCTCCAAGTGAGAAAAATATTGTTGGTACATTATTACACTACCTTTTATATGGAACACTACCTGCACTTGATGTATATAATAGACCAAAATGGGCTTATGGACTTAGAATTCATGATTTATGTGAAAGAAGAGGGCATTTTGACGCAGGTGAATTTGTAGAAGAGTTTGGTGATGAGGGTGCAAAAAAAGGCTACTGTTTATATAAAGTAGGTTGTAAAGGACCTTATACTTTTAATAACTGTTCAAAAAACAAGTTCAACTCTCATATGTCTTGGCCTATTCAAGCTGGTCATGGATGTATTGGTTGTTCTGAACCTGATTTCTGGGATACAATGGGACCATTTGAAGAACCTGTTGCTGATAGATTATACAATACAGTTTTTGGCGGTTTAGGTGCTGATGCAACTGCTGATAGAATTGGAGTTGGACTATTAACTGTGACAGGTATTGGTATAGCAGCTCATGCAGCAATATCTAAATTTAAAAACCCAAAAGAAGATGAGGAGTAAAAGATGGCAAATAAAAGAGTAATAGTTGACCCAATTACAAGAATTGAAGGACATTTAAGAATTGAAGTAGAAGTAGATGAAAATAATGTAATTCAAAAAGCTTACTCAACATCAACATTGTGGAGAGGTTTAGAAACAATTGTTAAAAACAGAGACCCAAGAGATGCTGGTTTTTTAATGCAAAGAATTTGTGGAGTTTGTACATATTCTCACTATAGAGCAGGGATTGAAGCAGTTGAAGATGCATTAGGGATTGAACCTCCATTAAATGCAAAATTAACAAGAAGTTTGATGAATCAAGCTTTATTTTTACATGACCATATAATCCACTTTTATCATCTTCATGGTCTTGATTGGGTTGATGTTGTATCTGCACTTAAAGCAGATCCTGCAAAGGCTTCAAAAGAAGCATTTAAATATGCAAAATATCCAATTGGTACAGGTGAAAATGAGTTAAAAGCAGTTCAAGATAAAGTTAAGATATTTGTTGACAAAGGACAACTTGGCCCATTTGCAAATGCATATTGGGGACATGAAACTTATAAATTAACTCCTGAAGAAAATTTAATAGCTTTATCTCACTATTTAAAAGCCTTAGAAATTCAAAGAGAATTAGCAAAAATGATGGCTATATTTGGAGGTAAACAACCACATCCACAAAGTTTAACTGTTGGTGGTGTTACTTGTATTATGGATTTATTAGACCCTTCAAGAATGGGTGAATATTTAACTATATTCAAAATGGCTAAAAACTTCGTAGATAATGCATATTATGCAGATATCTTAATGGCAGGAAAAGCTTTTAAATCTGAGCCTTCTGTTGTACAAAAAAGAGGAGTTATGAACTTCATGTCACATGAAGAGATGCTATTAAATAGAAGTGAATATCTATTTGATACTGGTATTATCATGAATGGTGATTTATCAAAAGTATATCCTATAAATGAAGACTTAATTACAGAAGAAGCTACTCACTCTTGGTATAAAGATAATCAACCTTTACATCCATATGATGGAAAAACAAATCCTAACTATACAGGTTTTGTAGATAAAGACACTGTTGGAATGGATGGAAAAATGGTTCATTCAAAAGCAATTGATGAAAATGGAAAATACTCTTGGATTAAATCTCCAAGATATGATGGTAAAGCAATGGAAGTAGGACCTTTAGCTTCTGTACTTGTATCATATGCTAGTGGAAATAAAAAAATCCAAAAAATTGTAAATGAATTTTTAGAAAAATCAGGTTTACCAACAGAGGCACTATTTACAACGCTTGGAAGAACAGCTGGAAGAATGCTTCAAGTAAAAGCAATTGCAGATAATGGTATGGAAACTTTTAATACTTTAATTGAAAATTTAAAAGTAGATCAAGAGACTTATACTTCTTATAAAATTGATAAAGATAAAGAGTATAAAGGAAGATTTATTGGTGATGTACCAAGAGGTATGCTATCTCATTGGATTAGAATTAAAAATGGAGTAGTAGAAAATTACCAAGCTGTTGTTCCATCAACATGGAATGCAGGTCCAAAAGATGCTAATGGATTAATGGGACCTTATGAATCAAATCTTGTAGGAATGAAAGTTGCAGATATTTCTCAACCTTTAGAAATTATTAGAGTTATTCACAGTTTTGATCCTTGTATTGCTTGTGCAGTTCATGTAATGGATGTTAAGGGTAATAATTTAGGAGTATATAAAGTAGACCCAGTTTATGGGGCGAGCTGTTAGGAGCATATTATGATAAAGAAACACTATGAGTTTTCGTTTTGGCTTAGAGTTACACACTGGGTAAGGGCAATAGCAATTATAATTTTAACAGCTAGTGGTTTTTATATTGCATATCCATTTATTGCTCCAGCACATAATGGAGGAGAACCAGTTAATTTTCTAAATGCATTATTTAGATCATGGCACATAATATTTGGATTTTTATTAATATCAGTTACTCTTGGTAAATTTTATCTATTTTTCTTTGATAAACAAAGTAAAGTTGAAAGAGCTTCATTTAAAGATTTTATTAATCCAAAAGTTTGGATTAATCAAATTAAGTATTATTTGTTAATTGGAAAACATCCACATGGAAAAGGTGTTTATAATCCATTGCAATTTATGGCATATGTAGGTGTATATGGTGCTATTATACTTATTTCTTTGACAGGATTGATTTTATATATTCATGTGTATCATCAAGGTATGGGTGGAATGTTATATGATATTTTAAGACCTGTTGAAGCAATGTTTGGTGGATTAGCATGGGTTAGACAATTACATCATATTGCAATGTGGATTTTTATAATTTTCTTACCAATTCACATATATCTTGCAGTATTTAACTCAGTATATGGAAAATCTGGAGCTATGGATTCAATCTTTAGCGGATATAGATGGGTAAAAAAGAAAGATAAATGAATATCTTAATTTTAGGTATAGGAAATATCCTTTTCCAAGATGAGGGTATGGGCGCACACTTTGTTCACTATTTAGATGAAAAATATGAGTTTGAAAGTGAACACAGTAGTGTAAGTATCGTAGATGGTGGAACATTAGCCCATAGGCTAATTCCACTTATTGTTAAGTTTGACCATGTACTTGTAATAGATTGTATTGATGCAAATGATTCAAAGCCAGGAGATATCTATTTTTTTGATTTTGAAAATGCACCAAAAGAGATTGATTGGCAAGGAAGTGCTCATGAAATAGAGATGCTTCAAACACTTAATATGATTCAAATGAATGGAGATTTACCTAAAACGCAAGTTTTAGGTATTATTCCAAAAAGAGTAGCAGATGATACGACTTTTGAATTAAGTGATGAAGTAATAAATGCAACCTCTACAATGGAAAAAACTGTAATAGAACATTTAAAAAGCTTAGAAATAACACCAAAAATAAAAAAAGATGATATAACAATCACGCATATATCACAAGTTTCATATAAAAGAGAGATTATTAATGATCCTAAAATTTAAATTTGACTATAACTCAAATAATAACACTTTAATCTATTTTTTACATACTATTGCAAAGCAAAGTAATTTAGAATATAAAGTAACTAAGAGTAATTTTATAAATTTATTTATCAATGGTAATGAAGATGAACTTACAAAGTTTTCAACAACTTTAAGTTCATCTTTACCAATGTCAATATTTTTTAAAGATAGTACAGCAGAAGTTGTATCACAAATGAGTGATGAGCAAAGTATAGGTTTTGATAATGAAAAAATAAACTTACCATTTTGTTCTTCATGTTTAGAAAAAGTTGAAGATAATACTTCTAAGAATTTTTACAATCCCTTTGTATCTTGTGATATTTGTGGAACAACTTGTGATGTAAATGAATTAAGCTTTCTTGATTTTGATAAACAACAAATTCATTATGAAAACTATGAAGAGTTATTTAAAAAAATAGCCTTTTTATTAAATGATGAAAAAAGTATAAAAATAAAGACTAGATCAGGAAGTTTTGTATTTAAAAAACTAATGAAAACAGAAGAAAATGTAAAACTATTATGTACAAATTTAGCAAATATATCTAAAGTTTTTATTGCAAATAAAGCAGAAGTAGTTGCTCTTGCAAGTATAGAAAAACCTATTATAAATCTAAGGGTAAATGAAGTATTTAAATTAACAAATACTTTAAATCAAGAGTATGCTAATGTAAGATTTGTAAATGATTTGATATTATATTTACTTGCTAAAGAGTTGAAAAATTATGATATAGATTTCTTGATTTATGATGAAACTTCAAAGTTTGATTATGAATTAACTTATGAAAAGCAATTAGAAGCACTTGATATTATGAAAATAAAAATCATTGATGATAAGAATATAATTTTAGAATCAAACTCATATAATAAAGTTTTAGATGATATTTATTCTAAATTTAAAGAGCCTTCAAAAAGCCATTTTATGGTGCTTTTACATGAATATAATTTTTATAATAAATCAATTTTAAATTTTTATTCTTCAACTAAAGAAGATGATAATATCACCTTATATTCTAAAGATATAGAAGGACTTTTAGATATAGTAAGTTACAAGTTACCAAACTCAATTGAAGAAATTTTTGAAACACTTAAAAAAGATGAAACTGCTTCAAAACTACTTGAAAACTATAAAAATAAATATTCAGATATTTATGAAAATGCAAAAAACTGTGATATATCTTCTCTTAAAACAAATAGTATTTATTCTTATTGGAAAATAATCTCTGTAATTTTAGGTTTTACTTCAAAAATAGAAGAGGATAATGTTCTTTTAAATAATGCAACAGCATGTGTCTTAGATAAAGGTCCTAGAATTGATTATAAACTAAAAGAGAGTGATAAAATTTTTAATAAAGAGTTTTTACTTCATAAATTAATTCAATCTGGCATGAGTTTTAAACTTGCTGGAGTTGATGATAAAACTTTATCTTTAGGTTATGTTGAGAGTTTTGCACACTATATATCAACTTTAATTGATGATATACATAGTGAAGTTAAACTTGATGGAATAAGTTTTACAGGCAATCTTTTTTCTAATGAATTAATTTCTAAATTAGTTCATAAAAGTATTACAAAAAATTTTAAAATATATTATAATAAGGACTTCGTAATACAAAAATAAGAAGTTTTAATGATAAATAGTAAGATAGTAAAAGTTAAAGGAATAGTTCAAGGAGTTGGTTTTCGACCTTTTGTTTATAATCTTTGTAAGAAGTTAAAAATCAATGGTTGGGTAAATAACGATGATGAGGGTGTAAACATAGCTTTAGAGGCTAATGAGTTTTTAATTGAAGAGTTTATAAAACAATTAAAAACTTATTCTCCACCTTTGGCTGTTATTGATTCTTTGAAAATTTTAGATAAAGAGTTTGAAAATTTTAATGACTTTCAAATTATTGAAAGTAAAAATAACTCAAATAAAACTACAATAATTTCTCCAGATATTTCAATTTGTCAAGATTGTATTGATGATATAAATGATGAAAATAATTTTAGATACAATTATGCTTTGACAAATTGTACTAATTGTGGTCCAAGATACTCAATAATAAAAACTGTTCCTTATGATAGAGTTAATACTTCAATGGAAAAGTTTACCTTGTGTCCTTTATGCCAAGAAGAGTATACAAATCCTACTAATAGAAGGTATCATGCACAACCTGTATGTTGTGAGAAGTGCGGTCCAAAATTAGAACTATTTAATAAAGAAAATAAAAAAATACAAAAAGATATCGAAGCAATAAAAAAGATTGCTACACTAATTAATAATGGAGAAATAGTTGCCATTAAAGGTCTTGGTGGTTTTCATTTGGTTTGTGATGCAACAAATGATAAGGTAGTAGAAGAATTAAGATTAAGAAAAAATAGACCTACAAAACCTTATGCTGTTATGTTTAAAAATATTGAACAAGTATATGATTATGCATTATTTAATGAATTTGAAAAAGATATTATAACTTCAAAAGAAAAACCAATTACACTAGTAAAGAAAAAACAAAATACAAATTTAAGTTCCTTAATCGCACCAAATATAAGTAAAATTGGTGTATTTCTTCCTTATACTCCTTTGCATATTATTTTATTTAAATTTTTAAACAATCCAATTATAGCAACAAGTGCTAATTTAAAAGATGAGCCAATTATAAGGCATAAAGATGAACTTTTATCAAAACTTGGACATGTGGTTGATTTTGTTTTAGATTTTAATAGAGAGATTATAAATGCAGTTGATGATAGTGTTGTTCAAGTGATTAAAGATGATGTAGTTAAATTAAGAAATGCAAGGGGATATACCCCAACTACAATAAAATTAGAAACAAAACAAAATAAAAAGATAATGGCACTAGGAGCAAATCAAAAATCAACTATATCTTTTTGTTTTGAAGATAATATAATCGTTTCTCCTCATATAGGGGATTTAAACTCTATTGAATCCCTTGAATATTTTACAAGAACAGTTGAAACTTTTAAAAGATTTTATGATTTTGAACCTGATGTTATTGTTTGTGATAAGCATCCAAATTATGAAAGCACAAAATGGGCAAGTAAATTAAATATTAAAGTAGTAAAAATACAACATCACTATGCACATATTTTAAGTACTATGGCAGAATATAAGTTAAAAGATAAACTTTTAGGTTTTAGTTTTGATGGCACAGGTTATGGAGATGATGGAAATATTTGGGGTGGAGAAGTCATGCTTGCATCAAAAGAAAATTATAAACGTCTTTTTCATTTTAAATATTTTAAATTACTTGGTGGAGAAAAAGCAGTAAAAGAGCCTAAAAGAGTTGCTTTATCACTTTTATTTGATAACTACACTTTAAATGAATTAAAACAAATGAATATTGCATTATTAAATGAGTTTACAAATATGGAATTAAATAATTTTTATATGATGTGGCAAAAAGATATTAATGCTTCTCTTACAAGCTCGCTTGGAAGAGTTTTTGATGCAATTGCATCTTTATCTAATATTGCACATACTCAATCATATGAGGGTGAAACAGGACTTTTGATTGAAGAGTATTATGATAAAAATATATTAGATTCTTATAAATATAAAATAGAAAATGAAGAAATTGATATTTCAGATATGATAAAAATGATTATAACTGAGTCCAATAAAAAGATTATTTGCTCAAAGTTTATAAATACAATTGTAAAAATTGTAGTGGATATTTCAAATAATTATAATGATTTAGATATTGTCTTAACAGGTGGAGTATTTCAAAATAAAACACTTTTAGAAAAATGCATTGATGAACTTAAAAAAGTGAATAAGAAAGTATTTTTTAATAAAAAAGTCTCTTTAAATGATGGAGGCATTTCAATAGGTCAATTGTATTTTTTAGTTTAAATATTGAAAAAATCCATAAATAATGTAGAAATTGATAAAAAGTTTCAAAAAATAGTGTAAAAATTATCTTTTTTAAATTCTGTTTAGATAAAATCAATATTTGAATTTTAAATAAGGTTGGCTATGAATCAAGTAAAATTTAGTAGATTGGGATTTATCCTAGCTGCGGTTGGATCTGCCGTAGGTTTAGGAAATGTATGGAAATTCCCTTATGTAACAGGTGAATTTGGTGGTGGTGCGTTTGTAATTGTATATTTAATTACAGCACTTTTTATTGGTGTTTTTGTATTAATTGCTGAGCTTTTAATTGGTAAAGTAGGGCAAAGTGATGCAGTTTCTATGTTTGAAAATCTAGCAACAAAACATAAAAAGATTTGGAAGTATGCGGGCTTTATGGCTGTTGTCCCTTTACTTATTCTTTCTTATTATTCTGTTGTAATTGGTTGGATTTTTCATTATGTGGTACTTTCTTTTAATAAACTACCATCAACAGTTAAAGAATCAACTGATAATTTTATGACTTTATTAACATCAGATTATCAAACACAACTTTTTTATCACACAATAGTTTTTGTATTAGTAACACTAATTATTTTAAGAGGTATTAAAGATGGTATTGAAAAAATAAATAAAATATTGATGCCTTTATTAGGTGTTATTTTGGCTATTTTATTTATCTATTCAATAAATGTTGATGCTTTTGGTGATGCAGTTTATTTTATGTTTAACCCTGATTTTTCAAAGATTACTTCATCTGCTATAATTGCGGCAATTGGGCAAGCATTTTATACTTTATCTTTGGGTATGGGTATTATTATTACATATGCAGCATCTTTACCAAAACAAACTAATATTGCAAAATCGGCTGTTACAATCTCTATTATTGATACTGTAGTTGCAATAGTTGCAGGATTAGTAATATTTACATTATTATTTGATAAGGGTGCAGAATCAACAAAAGGTGCAGGGCTAGTATTTATTTCTTTACCATCAGTATTTTATGAGTTTGGTGGAGCTGGACAATTTTTAGCATTATTATTCTTTGTTGCTATTGCATTTGCTGGAATTACTTCAGCTATTTCAATGATGGAACCAACTGTATTATATTTAATAGAAAGATATAAAATGACAAGAATGAAAGCTGCAATTATTTGTAGTTTATTCTTTTATATATTAGGTACTATTACTCTTTTCTCAAATATAACTGAGTTTGCACCTGCCTTACAAGTTGGTGAAAAATCATTTTTTGATTGGGTTGATTTTGTTTGCTTTACTATTATTGTACCAATTGGTGGTATATTAGTTGTTGTTTTTGTTGGATACTATATGGATAAAGAAGTTATTAAACAAGAATTAACACCTATTTTAGGAAAGTCATTACTTGCACTATGGTTTTTCATGGTAAGATATGTTATTCCTATTGCACTTATTGCAGTTATTTTAAATGAAACAGGATTGTTTAAATTCTAAGAGGAACTTTTCCTCTTAGTAATTATTAATTTCTTTCTTTTACTTTTTTTTCTATTAAAAAAGCTCCAAATGGAATAAGTGAATAAATAAAAAGTTGAAAACCAAAGACTTTATTCCAGTTTAATCTATTCATAGCAAAAAATAATGCAATAGCAAATACTATAAACAATACACCATGAGTCATACCTACTATTTTTACGGGATAGGGATTCTCACCTATGTATTTAATAGGCATTGCAATAAATAGAAGTACTAAATAAGATAATCCTTCGATAAAAGATACTATCCTGAAACTACTTAACATTTTTATCCTTTTTGATTTTGCGTTATTATAGTTAAAGTTTTATTAGTAATGTTTTATATATATTTTTTAATTTTATAATGCTACCTAAATGCTATTTTAGATTGTTAAGATATGAATTAAAATGAGTTTTAAAATAAACAATAACTTATAGTGTATATGAGTTGATTATTTTTTTGTTAATTTGAAGTTATATTAAAAAACTTTTTTTAGGCAATTGCAACTTTAGTAATCATTAAGGGGTGTTCCATGAGTATTTTAAAGAATTTAAATCTTAGAACAAAGATACTTTCAATAGTAATCTTAACAATAGTAACTATTGCAATAATCATTGCTTCTAAATCAATTCTTTCAATTGAAGAATTGACGCAAAAAAATATCCAAGAATATAAAGATAATGCCTTTGCACAAAAAGAAAATGAATTGAAAAGTTACGTAAGTATGGCACTTAGAAGTGTAAAAAGCTTTTATGAACAAACTTCAAAACAAAAACTTCAAAAGCTTGTTGAAGAGGATTTAGATAAAAATACCGATTTTATATTTTCAATTATAAATGAACAATATAATAGGTATAAAAATGTACTTTCAAAAAATGAATTGAAATCAAAAATTACTGAAATTATAAAAGATACTAAGTTTGGTAAAACAGGTTATTTTTTTGTTACTGATTTAAATAATAAAATTATCACCCATCCTATAGAACCAAAACTTGAGGGAAAAGATTTTTCAAATGTAAAAGATAAAAATGGAATAGCTTTCATAAAAGCTTTAACTGACAAAATTAAAGCAGGTAAAAAAGATAGTTTTATCTCATATGTTTGGGAAAAACCAGAAACAAAAGAATTAGAAACAAAAATCTCTTATGGAAGATTATTTGAACCTTTTAATTGGGTTATTGCAACAGGTGAATATGTTGATAATTTAGATGCACAAATGCAAAAAGAAGCCTTAGATAATCTATCGCAAATGAGATATTCAAATAACGGATACTTTTGGGTAAATGATTCTAAGCCTGTTTTAATTATGAATCCAAATGGGAAAGATCAAATAGGAAAGAATTTAAAAAATACAGTTGATTCAAATGGTAAAAAATACTTTCAAGAGTTTGTTGATGTTGCAAAAGCTAAAGGTGAGGGACTTACAAGTTATTATAAAAATAAACCTGGTGAAACAAAAGCTAAACAAAAACTATCATATATTGCATATTTTGAACCATGGGATTGGATTATAGGAACAGGAACTTATATAGAAGATATTGAAAAAAGTATAGATAAAATGGTTGAACACTCAAAAGAAGAGATTAATAATGTTATTTTACAAATATTAATAATATCTATTGTTGTTGTTATTTTGATTACACTTTTGATTTCATTTGTCTTAAATAAGATTTTAGTTGAACCAATTGAAGATTTAAAATCAGGATTATTACAGTTTTTTAAATTTTTAAATCATGAATCAAATGATATAAAACATCTAGAAGTATTCTCAAATGACGAAATAGGTCATATGTCTAAAATGATAAATGATAATATTGTAAATACTCAAAAAATAATAAATCAAGATAAAATAGTAATTGAAGAGGTTTCTGATTTAGTTAATCACATTAGTTCAGGTGAGTTATCAGGAAGAATCAATGCTACAAGTTTAAGTCCATCTATTAAACAATTGATTCTAGTATTTAATGATATGATGAAACATCTTCAAGAAATAGTAAACCATTCACTTGGCGTATTAAAAAAATACCAAGAGAATGATTTTAGAGTAGAAACTACTATGAAATGTACAGGTGAAATATGCGATTTAATGAATGGAATCAATGATTTAGGGCATACAATAAGTGACATGCTTGTAGAAAATAAGAAAAATGGACTCACTTTAAATGAATCAGCTAAAATTTTATCTGCTAATGTTGATATTTTAAATACATCATCTCAAGAATCAGCCTCTTCTTTAGAAGAAACAGCAGCTGCTCTTGAAGAGATAACTGGAAATATTAGAGAAAATGTAGATCATATTAAAACTATGAGTAAATATGCAAGTGCATTAAATAACTCATCAAAAGAGGGAAATAGTTTAGCTACTAGAACTTCTAAATCTATGGATGAAATAGATGAGCAAGTTCATTCAATAAATGATGCAATAACTGTAATTGATCAAATAGCATTTCAAACAAATATTCTAAGTTTAAATGCAGCAGTAGAAGCAGCAACAGCAGGTGAAGCTGGAAAAGGTTTTGCAGTTGTTGCAGGTGAGGTAAGAAATCTTGCAAGTAGAAGTGCCCAAGCAGCAAGTGAAATTAAAGAAATTGTTGAAAATGCAACAATTAAAGCAAATGAGGGTAAAACAATTGCAGATGAGATGATTAAAGGTTATGATGTTTTAAATGAAAATATAAATAAAACCATTACACTTATTGAAGATGTTACAGATGCTAGTAAAGAACAACAAGTTGGAATTGAGCAGATAAATGATGCAATTAATGAGCTTGATCATCAAACACAACAAAATGCAAGTGTAGCAATGAGAACAAAAGATGTATCATCTCAAACTTCTGAAATATCACAAAGAATTGTTAATAATGCAGATGCAAAAGAGTTTGTAGGAAAAGATGAAGTTAAAGCAATAAAGCTTTAATTTCTAAAGTAAATATCTTTTAAGAGTGCTTTGCAAATAGGTTTTGTAAAATTATATTTGAACTCGCACTCTTTTAAGTAAAAAAAGAAGTTATCTTGGTTTACTCCTTTATACTTTTTTAAATTATCTTTTAAAAATTCCCAAAACTCTTTAAGTGGGGTGGCGTATGAGTTTTGTGATTGTAATTTATGCCATTTTAAATATCTTTCAAAGTCCTCATCTTTATCTTGCATTGGTGCTTTTGGTAAAGAGGGCATTAAAAGTGTATAAACTCTGTTATTTGTATAAAATCCTATAATATTTATAGCTTCATAAAGGCTTTTATTCTTTTTTTGTAGTTGTTTTTCATTGAAGTAATAAAACTCTTCATATGATGTATTATCTTGAATAGAGATATAATAAAGTTCTTCAAGGTAGTTTGCAATAAGTTTTCTAAAAATATCATAACGATTTGATACAGTTCTATAATTTACATTTAAATGTTTTGAAAGATTTAAAGCAGGGGTATTATTACAAAAACCTTCGATAATTTTTATATCAGTGTCAATTTTTTTTAAAGAGAATTTTTTGTTACAATCTTTACATTTTTTATAATTATCTTTTAACGTATAAAGTGTTCTTGAATTGCAATATGGACAATTTGTTATTTTCATAAAAAAATTATATCTTATTTTTGTTCAAAATATACATAAGCGTTGAAATTTTTTTCACCTATTTTAAGAAAAAATGAGTAAACTATTAAAAATGAATATCTATTCAGAAGGAAAGAAAATATGTGTAAAGATTGCGGTTGTAGTATAACAGATCATGAGCATAATCATGAACATAACCATGAACATGGAAGTTCAAGTCATCAAGCAGCACATGAAACATTACATCATAATCCACAATTAAATGATAGTAAAACAGTTTCAGTAATAAAAAAGATTTTAGATAAAAATGATCATGAAGCAGCTCACAATAGAGCTCATTTTGATAATCATAAGGTTTTAGGAATTAACTTAATGAGTAGCCCAGGAAGTGGTAAGACAACACTTCTAGAAAAATTAGTTGATTTTGCTGATTTTAAATTTGGTGTTGTTGAGGGTGATTTAGAAACAAATAAAGATGCAGATAGATTAAATAGCAAAAATATCAAAGCAGTACAAATTCAAACTGGAAGTGCTTGTCACTTGGATGCTTTTATGGTACATAAAGGCTTACATGATATGCCTTTAGATGATTTAGATGTATGTTTTGTTGAAAATGTAGGAAATTTAGTTTGTCCAGCTTCATATGATGTAGGTACACATTTAAATATTGTATTGGTATCTATTCCTGAGGGTGAAGATAAAATTGCGAAATATCCTGTAATGTTTAGAGCAGCAGATTTAATACTATTTACAAAAACAGATCTACTTCCATACTTTGAGTATGATTTAGAAAAAGAGAAAGAAACAGCAAGAAAATTAAAACCAAATGTTGATATATTAGAGGTTTCTACAAAAGATGAAGAGTCATTGAAAAAAGTATTAGACTGGATTAATTTTAAAAGAAAAATGAGATAGTTTTACTTTAAAGCTAAAATAAATTAATGTATGTAGTTTATAATTACATGCATTAAAAGGAGAAAAAATGTGTTTATCTATACCATCAAAGATAACAAAAATTGATAGAGAAAACAATATCTGTACAGTTGATACTATGGGTGTTGAAAGAAGTGCAAGTTTAGATTTAATTGACCAAGAGATAAATATTGGTGATTATGTATTAATTCATATAGGTTTTGCAATGAATAAAATTGACGAAGAAGATGCTTTGGAATCTTTAAGTCTTTATGAACAAATAATTGAGAACATTGAAGAAGAAGAGAGGCAAGCACAAATAATAAGAGAAAATAAAAGCTGTTAAAAGAGATATAATGCAAGAGATACAATTAAAAGATTTATATGATGGTTTTAGAGATGCAAAAACTATAAAAGCCTATAAAAAGATAATAGATGAAGATGCTAAAAAACTTGACAGAACAATAAATATAATGGAAGTTTGTGGAGGTCATACACATACAATTATGAAATATGGAATTCCTCAACTTCTTCCTTCAAATATAAAATTTATACATGGGCCTGGATGTCCTGTATGTATTATGCCAAAAGAGAGAATTGACCATGCATATATTTTAAGTATGCAAAAAGATGTAATACTTGTAACTTTAGGGGATATGATAAAAGTTCCTGGTAGTAAAGGAAGTTTACAAGAGGCAAGAAGTAAAGGTGCTGATGTTAGATTTGTATATTCACCTATGGATTGTATAAAAATAGCAGATGAAAATCCAAATAAAAAGATAATCTTTTTTGCAATTGGTTTTGAAACAACTACACCAATGACAGCAGCACTACTTAATACTGTAATAAAACAAAATATAAAAAATATACTCTTTCACATAAATCATGTTACAGTTCCTGAAGTGATGAGTGAATTAATAGATAGTAGAGATGAACATGTAGATAGTTATAATCATAATATTGATGCTTTTTTAGGCCCATCACATGTAAGTGTTATTAGTGGAAGCAAAATATATGAAAAGTTTCCAAAAGAGTACAATACTCCTGTTGTTGTTGCAGGATTTGAACCAGTTGATGTTATGCAATCAATCTCTATGATAGTAAAACAGTTTATTGAAAATAGATGTGAACTTGAAATTGAGTATAAAAGATTGGTTTCATATGATGGAAATATAAAAGCACAAGAATTAATTAATAACTATTTTGAAAAAGTATCACTTTTTAAATGGAGAGGTTTAGGAAATATTAAAGATTCTGGACTAAAACTAAAAAAAGATTATGAAGATTATGATGCAGAAGTGATATATAAAGATATTTTACCAATAGAAGAGATTGAAGACCACAAACTTTGTATTTGTAGTGATATTTTAAGAGGAATGGCGAGTCCAACAGACTGTACTATTTTTGGTACTGCATGTAAACCAAATAAACCTGTTGGTTCATGTATGGTGTCTAGTGAGGGTGCTTGTGCAGCATATTATAAATATGGAAATTTATTATAAAAATACTAAAGATTTTAAATATAAAGAAAAGAGAAACATATGAAAACAGTAACATTAGCTCATGGAAATGGTGGAGCAGAAAATCAAGAACTTATCTCAAAAGTTTTTTATAAAGCATTTAAAAATGATATTTTAACAAAAAGTGAAGATGCAGCTGTTATTGAAGATGGAAACTTAGCTTTTACAACGGACTCTTTTACTGTAAGTCCTTTATTTTTTAGTGGTGCTAATATAGGAAAACTTTCTATTTGTGGAACTTGTAATGATTTGGCAATGATGGGAGCAAAGCCAAAGTACTTAACTTGTTCTGTGATTATAGAAGAGGGCTTTGATATAAAAAGTTTAGAAAAAATAGTAAACTCTATGAAAAAAGAGCTTGAAATAAATGAAGCAATTGTTGTAAGTGGAGATACAAAAGTAGTTCCAAAAGGAAGTGTAGATAAGATTTTTATAAATACAACAGGAATTGGTCAAATACAACAAAAAGGTATTAGTTCAAACTCAATTACACAAGATGATGTAATTATTGTAAGTAGAGATATAGGTTGTCATGGAGCTACTATTTTTGCTGCAAGAGAAGGTATGGATATGTCTAGTGATTTAAAAAGTGATTGTGCATCACTTTTTATTCAAGTAAAAGCTTTAATTGAAGCTGGTATAAAAATTACAGCTTTAAGAGATGCAACAAGAGGTGGAGTTAGTGCTGTATTAAATGAGTGGGCTAATCAATCAGATGTATGTATTGAAGTTGATGAACAAAAAATCCCAGTTTCAAATGAAGTAAATGGTATTTGTGAATTACTTGGGTTTGAAGCTATGAGTTTAGCAAATGAGGGTACCTTTGTAATGGCTATAAATAAAGATGAAGCATCAAAAGCTATTGAGGTTTTAAAACAGTTTGAAAACTCAAAAAATGCTTCAATAATTGCTAATGTTACACAACAATATTCTAAAAAAGTAGTTCTTAACTCAGAATGGGGAACAAAAAGATTTTTAGAATTACCAACAGGTGAGTTATTACCAAGAATTTGCTAATGAGGGTTTTACTTATTGTATCTTCTTTTAACTCACTATCTCAAAAGGTATATGTAAGATTAAAAGAGAAAAATTATATAGTTAGTGTTGATTATGCTTTAAGTGATGAGCTTATGATAAAAGAGGTTCAAAGATTTAAACCTGATATTATTCTTTGCCCTTTTTTAAATAAATTTATTCCAAACCAGATTTTTGAAAAAACTCCTACTTTTATTGTTCATCCAGGAGTTATTGGCGATAGAGGCTCAAACTCGCTTGACTTAGCTATTTTAGAAGATAAAAAAACCTGGGGTATAGTGATACTTAAAGCCAATGAAAATTTTGATGGTGGCGATATTTATTCTTATAAAAACTTTACAATGCCAATAAATAAAAGCAAAGCCTCAATATATAGAAATGAAGCAACAAACTGTGCAATAAAGGCAATTGATGAACTTTTTATAAATTTAAAAAATAAAGAGTTTTCTCCAATAAAGCAGATATTAAATCCTTTACATAAAAAAATCACACAAAATGATAGAAAAATAAATTGGCAAGAAGATAGTAGTGATACAATTATTAAAAAAATAAATGCAAGTGATTCAAGTCCTGGAGTTAAAGATAATCTTTTAGGTAAAGAGTGTTATTTGTACTGTGCTTTCAAAGAAGAGAGTTTAAAAGCAAAACCAAAAGAGATAATTGCAAAAAGAGATGGTGCGATTTGCATTGGAACAATTGACAAGGCAATTTGGATTACTCATCTAAAAGAGAAAGATTATTTTAAACTTCCAGCAACTTATGTACTAAAAGATAAACTAAAAGGTGTAAAAGAGAATAGAATACCATTAGTTTTAGATACACATATTGATACTTTTTATGAATTAAGAGTGGAAAAAGATGATGAAATAGCATATTTGTATTTTAATTTTCACAATGGTGCTATGAGTACAAGCCAATGTATTAGATTAAAATATGCAATTGATTATTTAAAACAAGAATGCAAAGTTCTTGTACTTATGGGTGCAGAAGATTTTTTTAGTAATGGAATACATTTAAATATATTAGAAGATAGTAAAAAGCAAGGCGAAGATGGTTGGAGTAATATAAATGCAATAAATGATGTGGTTAAATCAATCATATTTTCTCCTGAGATTATAACAGTTACAAGTTTTGAAAAAAATGCAGGTGCAGGGGGAGTATTTTTAGGCTTAGCAAGTGATTTTATTGTAATCAATGATGAGGTTGTTTTAAATCCACATTATAAAACACTAGCTCTTACAGGAAGTGAATATCATACTTACTCTTTGCCAAAAAGAGTAGGAGAAGAAAAAGCTCAAGAAATAATAGACAAATGTTTGCCAATAGGAAGTAAAGAAGCACAAAAAATAGGTTTAGTAGATATTGTTTTTGAAGATAAAAGTTATAAAGAAGATTTAAAAAATTTTACAAAAAGTTTAACAAAAGATTTAGATTGGTTTTATGACTTTTGTGAAAAAAAAGAAGAGTATTTAGATGAAAATAGTGAATATATAAATAGTTGTAAAGAAAAAGAGTTAAAACTTATGTACAAGCAGTTTTGGGATAAGGATTCTAATTTCCATATTTTAAGACAAAAATTTGTATATAAAAAGAAAGTTTTAGAAACTCCAAAAAGATTAAAGGAAATATAAATGCATGAATATAGTATAGTTCAATCATTATTAGACCAGTGTGAAGAACACGCAAAAGCAAATAATGCTACAAAAGTTAAGAAAATTGTTATTAAAATTGGTATATTAAGTGGTGTTGAAGTAGATTTACTTGAAACTGCCTTTGATACATTTAAAGAAAAAACAATCTGTGATGAAGCCTTGTTTGTCGTAAATAGGCAAAATATAGTAGTTGAGTGCAATGATTGCAATGAAACATCCACCTTAGAAAAACATGAGTTTTTATGTCCTTTATGTAATAGCGGTAATTTAAATGTTATAGATGGAGAAGATATGTATTTAATGAGTTTAGAATTAGAATAAGATTAAATTAAGATATTACTTTGTAATTGATTCATGGATATTATCAAGTTTATATAATAATTTCTTTAGACTGTAAAAAAAGGAAGTTTATGAAAAAAATAATTCTTAAAAAACTATTATTTAGAAATTATCTAAAAACTTCATTGATATCTATCTTTTTTATTGGTACATTATTAATATGTGCTTATTTTTGGACGAATAAAAATATAATTAATAGTAGTATAGACTTTTTACTAAAAGATGCAAATGAAAATACAACAAAATTAATTAATAAAGAAATCTCAACTTTAAGAATAAAGTTACATGAAGTTACAAGCTTATTGAAAATATTAAAAGCTGAACATGAGTTCTTTTTTGAAAATATAAATGAAATAAATTATATACAAAAACAAAAAATAAATATTAATTATGCTGGAGATGGTGTTTATTATAAACAGAAGAATAATGGTGGTTCTTCTGTTATTCTTTTGTCAAAAGATAAGCTTACAAATAAAATGAAAGAAAAAATTTTTAAAACAGAAAATTTTGATAGAAGTTTTAGAACAATCATTGATGAAAATCCTTCAATTCTGGCTGTTTATTTTACTTCATATGATAATATGAATAGATACTATCCTTTTATCAAAGATGTTTATAAAGTTTTTTCTTCAGATACAAATTTAAAAGATTATAATTTTTATAATCAAGCTACATTAAAAGAAAATCCTATGAAAAGTGCGGTATGGACAAAACCATACTTTGATCCAGTTAAAAAAGAGTGGATTATAAGTTGCATTGTTCCAATTTATAATAATAATTTTTTAGAAGGTGTTACTGGAATTGATGTTTCTTTAGATAGTTTTACTCAAAACTTTTTTGATTTTAATTTACCTTATGAAACGAAGTCTATGATAATAGATAAATCAGGAACAATTTTAGCAATGAGTAAAGATCTTAATAATATTTTTGATATTAAAAAATCCAAAAATCCAGACAAAAATAAACAAATAAATACAACTATTTTAAGACCAAATGAATTTAATATAATAAGTAATGAAAAATTTAAAAATATATTTACAAAAAATAATTATTTAAAAAACTCTAATTCAAGAATAAAAATAAAAAATAAAGAGTATATGCTTTTTATAAATAAAATAAGAATTAATGATTGGAAAGTTGTATCTTTACTTCCTGTGGAGAATTTATTAAGTTCAGTTAAAAATTTAGAAAAAAAACATCTAAAAATAGGCTATTTTTTAATTACTTTTATAATAATTTTTTATCTTATATTTTTAATTTTTTTATATCAAAAGTCAAAACAATTTGTTGAGTCAATTAATGTTTCTTTAAAAGATATGGTTAGATTTACACAAAAACTTGTGACAAACAAACCTGTTAATAAAGTACCCTTTAGTGGAATTTACGAAATTGATAAACTTGCAAAAAATTTCAATAACTTAAGTTTAGAATTAACACAAAGAACTCAAAAATTAGTTCAAACAGAAGCTTTGAAATTAGTAAATGAAAAACTAGCAAATACTGATGCATTAACTGGAATTTATAATAGAAGATTTTTAGATGACTTTGCAAAAGAGTTTAATTGTAAACCTACTACATTAAGTGTGATTCTTTTTGATATTGATGATTTTAAGCAAATTAACGATAATTTTGGACATGATACTGGCGATAAAGTTATTAAAAAGCTAATAAATATTATTGATACAAGTGTAAGGCAAAGTGACTGTATTATAAGACTTGGAGGAGATGAGTTTTTACTTTTATTAAAAGACTCAAAAGAAAAAGATGCTTATATAGTTGTGGAAAAAATATTAAATAAAATAGAAGAAAATAATAAAAAAGAAAATAATAATATAGTTTTTAATGTAAGCTATGGAATATCTGAATACAAAAATAATCATAGAACTATAAATGAACTTATAATTGAAGCAGATGAAACAATGTATAAAAATAAAAAATTAAGAAAATAAATAGATATAACTTACATTTACTAACTATTAACATTAAAACTATATAATTTTATCATTGAATAAATTATAGGAATGTAATAAATGTTATTAATGAAATTACAAACAAAAGAGAAATTTTGCTTTTTGCAACTTGCTCATTATCTTGCTAGAATTGATAGTGATTATGGAGAAATTGAACAAGAAATCATAGAAGAGTATTGTGCAGAAATGGGAATTGAAAACGAAGATTTGTTTGATGTTGCAGAGTTTTCATTAAAAGACACTTTGCGACATTTTAAAAGTAAAAAAAGCAAAAAAATAGTAATGCTTGAATTAATGATATTAATTCATGCGGATGATTCTTTTGATTTAAAAGAGAAAGAGCTAATTGAAACAATAAATGAAACTTTTGGTTTTTCAACAAAAGATATAAGTTATTTTTCTCAATGGGGTAAAGCAGTTGCTTCATTGTACGAACAAGGTAAACTTATATTACAAGAGGAGTAATCCTCTTGAATAAGGATTAATATTTTAAAGCATCAATTGTTTTACCTACAAATGTAATTATAGGAGTCATCTCTTTTAATTGTAGAAAAAAATCTTCATTTTTATTATAAACATCTTCTAATGTTAAAATAATACATTTTTGTTCTAATGTTGTACCTTTACTTAAATATGCAATAGGAGTAGTTTTAGGAAAACCTTTTTTTAGTAAACTTTGAACAATCTCTTTGGCTTTATAAGCACCCATCATAATTATTAAGTTTTCTCTTTCATGATATGAGGTAATAATTTCATTGAAAATAGTCAAATCATGACCTGTAATAGTTCTATATGAATCAGAAAAACTTCTATCAATTGAGGGAATCATAAAGCTTTCAGGAACACTAGTAGTTGAAGAAACACCTGATATAATAACTGGTGTAATACCAATTTGTTTTAAAGCATTTACTTCTTCATATCCTCTTCCAAAAACAAAAGGAGTTCCTCCTTTTAATCTTACTACAATATCTTTTTCTTTTGCATATTTTACAAGTAGCTCATTTATCTCATCTTGGTTTTTGAGATGCTTGCCTTTTCTTTTCCCAACATTTATTTTAATAGAATCTTTTTTACAAAAAATTGTAAATTCAGGATTTACTAAAGCATCATATAAAATCACATCAGCTTTTTTTAAAATATTTATAGCTTTTAATGTAAAAAGTTCAATATCTCCAGGGCCTGCACCAACTAAATAAACCAAAAAAAATCCTTATTAAATTAAATTATGATAAAAATTAGATAAAATTATATTGTTAAATAACTTAATATTATATTTTGAAATAAAATGCGTAAATAGAGCTATTTAATAATATATTCTTCAATATTTTAAGTGTAAAATATAAAAATTGAATAATATTAATTAAAAAACTCTAATAATGTAAATAGATACAGAATAATTTAATTACTAGGAAGTTTGTGATAAAATGCAAAGCATGGAAATTATCAAAGCACTCGATTCAAAAATCGAAAAACTAATTCATGATTATGAAAGAATAAGAATAGAAAATGATGCATTAAGACAAGAACTTAATCAATTAAAAAATACAAATGATGAATTAGTAAGAAATAATCAGGATATGCTTTTACGAATTGATAGTGCAATAACATTGACAAAAGGTAAGAATAGTGACGCAGAAATTGACTTTTCATATTAATAATATGGCTTATACAATAAATGTAGATGAATCTTTAAAATCAGAACTAACAAGATATTTGCAAACAGATAAGAATCTTGAAACAAGAGAACTTTTAGCTGCATATATCAGAGTTTCTCAAGAACATTCTAAATTTAAACAAGAAATAGATCAAATATCAAACAAAATCCCTTCTTTTTAAGATGAAAAGAGCTTTTTCTTTACTTGAATTAATTTTTGTAATAACAACACTTGCATTGCTAATCTCTTTTTTTACATATAAATATGAATATGTTTTATCATTTGTTAACTCAAAGGAGCACAAGTTTCAAATAGCTCAAATTAGAAGTGCTATAAAAGAAAAAAGTGCTATTAAAAGTTTAAATGATTTCGAAAAGCTAAATAACTTAGATGATTCAGCCTTAAATAAAGAGAATAGTAGGTTATTTACAAAAATATTAGATGAAGGAATACTCTCTTCAAAAGATTCTTGGATGAAAGTAGATGATAATATTTATACTTTAAAAATAAAAGGTGAAAAAATAAAATTTCAATATATAAATACAGAGTTTAAATGTCTTAATAATAGTAAAATATGTAAAGAATTAGAATGAATTATTATGAATTAGCAATATTAAAATCACCCCTTACACCTTTAACTTACCAAAGTGAAAATGAAATAGAAATTGGTAAAAAAGTATTAGTTAAATTAGCAAGAATGAAAAAACTTTGTGAAGCGGTAGTTTTAAAAAAAGTTGAAAAACCAACATTTAAATGTGTAGATATTCAAGAGTTGACACAAGAGTATTATAATTTACAAATGCTTGAAACAGCAAAATTTATTTCAACTTATTATGTGTGTAGTATTGGTGAAGCATTGAGTTCATATAGCCCTTTTAATGAAGAGTTAGAAGAAGATTTTGATGAAAAAAGTTTTGATAGTAATATAAAATTATCAAAAAAACAAGAAGAATCATTTATATTTTTAAAAGAGAAAAAGCAAGCTTTACTTTTTGCAAATACAGGAAGTGGTAAAACAGAAGTTTATATAAAAACTATTGAAAAACACTTAAATGAACAAAAACAAGCAGTTTTATTAATGCCTGAAATATCTTTAACTCCACAAATGCAAAAAAGACTTGAAAAGGTTTTTCATACAAGTGTTGCAATATGGCATTCAAAAGTTACAAAAAAAAAGAAAAAAGAGATAATTCAAGCTTTATTAAGTGGAAAAATTAGGCTAATAGCAGGAGCTAGATCATCTCTTTTTTTACCCTTTAAAAATTTAGGTGTGATTGTAGTTGATGAAGAGCATGATGAGTCTTATAAAAGTGATTCTAAACCAAGATTTCAAACTAAAGATTTAGCAATATATTTATCAAAAAAGTATGATATTCAACTTATTTTAGGAAGTGCAACGCCCTCAGCTTCTTCTTTTAATAAAATTCCTTATTATAGATTAAAAGAGACTTTTTTTGAAACAAAAAGAGCAATAGAGTTTGATGATAGTGATGCAAATTTATCCCCTAAAACCATACAAAAAATAAATAAAACTCTACAAGAGAATAAACAAGTTATAGTTTTCTTACCAACAAGAGCAAATTTTAAATATCAAATTTGTACAAGTTGTGGTAAATCTGTTGAGTGTCCATATTGTTCTGTCTCTATGAGTTTACACAAAAACGATTTAGCATTAAAATGTCACTATTGTGGATATGCTCAACAAATTCCACAAACTTGTCCCTCATGCAATACAGGTATAATTCATAATCTAAGAGTTGGAACTGCACAAATTGAAGAAGAATTAAATAATCTTTTTCCAAATAAAGTTATAAAAAGATTTGATAGAGATGAGATAAAAACAGACACAAAATTAAAAGCTGTTTTAAATGATTTTAATAACAATAAAATCGATATTTTAGTTGGAACACAAATGCTTTCAAAAGGACATGACTATCATAATGTAAAACTAGCAGTAGTTTTAGGAATTGATTCTGTTTTAAATATGAATTCATACAAAGCAAGAGAAAAAGCATTATCTTTACTTATTCAAATAGCAGGGAGAAGTGGGAGAAAAGGTGAGGGTGAAGTTATTGTTCAAACAAAAAATCAAGAGTTTTTTGAATATTTTTTTACTCAAGCAGATTATAAAGAGTTTTTAGAAGAAGAGTTAGAATTTAGAGAAGAATTGTATCCTCCATATGTAAAAATGGCAAGGATTTTATTTGCCCATGCAAATGGCTTAAAAGTGAAAGATGAACTTGACAAGTATGTTAATATTTTAAAACAAAACAACTCTATTGAAGTTGTTGGTTTTGGTCAGTGTGCAATTTTTAAATTGGCTAACAAATATAGATATGAAGTTATAATTCGTTCTAAAAGTATAAAAGCTATTTTAACAGCACTTCATGGTATAAATTCAACTATGGCAACAATAGATATGGATACAAACTACTAATACTTTTAAAGTTATCTTAGTAAACTTTATAGTATAATCCACAAAATTTAAGGAGAATAAATGGCTTACACTAAAGATGATTTTAAACAACTAGTAACGGATATTCAATCTCAAAGTTGGTACAAAAACCCTATTGGTTTTGGTATTGCAAGAGTTGATAGAGGTCAATTAAATAAAGAAAAAATATTACAAGCGACTTTTCCTATTGTAAATTGGGAAGAAAATTTTGGAAGTGCAGCAATTTTATTAAATGCTTTAAAAGAAAGTGGAGTAGAAATTGATACTTCAAAATCAGAATTAGTTTGTGAAATAAATGATAAATTCTTAGAAAAATGTATAGAGTCTTTTAGACCATATATTCCAGAAGCAAAGGGTGATGAACATAAAAATGTACAAGTTATATCTACACTTGCTTCTTTACCAATTGATAGTGGATTAACATCAGAAAATTTCAAAGTTGTATTTTTATTTGAAGATGATGCTCCTCAAAGTGCAGAAACAGTTTATTTAAAACTTTATGCTTTATCTTTAGGAAAAGCAAAACTAAGAAGCTTAAATTTAAATGGTGCATTTGGTAAGCTTGAAAACTGCGCATGGATTGGAAATCAACCTATTGAGTTAGATTGGTTAAGACAAAATGAAATAACACTTAAATTATCAGGTAAATATCCTACTATTGATATGATAGATAAGTTCCCAAGATTTTTAGGACATGTAATTCCTGCTGATAATACTAGAATATTAGAGAGTTCAAAAGTGCGATTTGGTGCACAACTAGCAGCTGGAACAACAGTTATGCCAGGTGCTTCATATATTAACTTTAATGCAGGTACTGAGGGTGCTGTTATGGTTGAGGGTAGAATATCTTCAAGTGCAAAAGTAGGTGCTGGTTCAGATGTTGGAGGAGGAGCTTCAATTCTTGGTGTTCTTTCTGGAACAGATGGAGTTCCTGTTACTATAGGAGAAAATACTTTACTTGGAGCTAACTCTTGCACAGGTACAGCAATTGGTGATAGTTGTATTTTAGATGCAGGTGTTACAATTTTACCTGGAACAAAAATTTCACTTTCAGAAAAAGCTGTTGAACAATTAAAAGAGATAAATCCAAATAAAGAGATTAAAACAGTTATGAAAGGAATGGATTTCCTAGGTGTAAATGGAGTACATTTTAGAGTTAATTCTACTACTGGGCAAACAGTTGCTATGAGAAGTACAAGAGAAGTAAAACTAAACAAAGACTTACACTAATAAGAAGAGCTTTTGCTCTTCTTAAATAAAAAAGAGACAAATTGAAAATAGGTGATATACTTTTTTGGCTAGTTTTAGCTATTATTGCAACTTTTTATTTATTAAAGGGTAATAATATGCATAAACAAATAGAAGATAAAAAGTTACAAAAAATAGAACAAAAACAACAAAAAGACTAACCATCATATAAATAGTTTAATTATATAATTAAATAAAAGGTTATATAATGAAACTAAAAAATATACTACTAATTTTTACTTTCTTACTTTTACTTACTTCTTGTTCTTCTAAAAATAATAGTTTAGAATATTCAAATAATAGTTTACTTTTTGTTACAAAAAGCTATATGAAAAAACAAGAAGGGTATGATTGGATAAGTGTTAAATTTGAAAAACTTGATAAAAATCAAGCAAGAGTAATTATACGTTCACGAGCTGATAAAAAGAAACCTACATGTACTTTTGATGGAATTGCTTATAAAAAAAGCAATAACAAATACATTTCATATACTGCAAATGCAAATATAGTTTTTATAATTAAAAACAACAAATTAAATATAACAACAGAAAAAAACAGTAATGAAAATAGTCTATATTTTTATTGTAGTGGTGGAGCTACATTAAAAGCAGAATATATAAAATATAATAAAAAACTTGATTTGACGCAAATTGATAATACACAGTATCAAAAAAGCTTTTTTAGCAAAAAAGTTAGTTTTTTTGTAACTCAAAAAGATAATATTTTAAAAATTCAAACTACTGGTTTAAAATATTCAAAAGAACCATTTATACATAAAACTAAGGCTAAAGTTTTTCATAGTGAAGTAGCAGATATAAATGAAGATGGCAATATAGAAATTTACATCTATTTAAAGGATAAAAAGCAAGCAAGTGTAATTGCTTATAGTGTAAACAATTATTTATCAGCAACACCTATTTATATCTCTGATTTAAAATATAATAAAGAGGCATTTAAAGGTTATACTGGTTTAGATAGCTTTAAAATATCAAATAATAAATTAGTAAGAACTTTTCCTTTAGAAAATGGAAAAACAAAGAAGATAGAATACAAATTAATTGCAGGTGAAGCGACTTGGCAATTAAAAATTGACAAAATTGAAATATATTGATTTTAAGATTTTCTAGTAAAAATAGCTTAGTTTTATTGAAATGTTATTTTTTTTTGATATAGTTTTAGCTTTAAACAAATAAAAGGAGAAGTCAATATGGCTATAGAAAACAATCAAGTAGTGTCAATCACTTATGAATTAAAAATTAATGGGGAAGTAGTTGATAGTAACATTGACAAAGATCCTTTAGAGTTTACTTTTGGTACTGGACAGTTAATTCCAGGTTTAGAATCAAGAATGATTGAAATGAATGAAGGTGACAAAGAAGAGATTGCAGTTCCAGCAGCTGAAGCTTATGGTGAGTATAATGAAGAAGCAAAACAAACTTTACCAAAAGAGCAGTTTGAAGGAATTGAATTAAGCGTTGGAATGCCTTTACAAGGTCAAGGGCAAGATGGACAACCAATTCAAGTTGTAGTTGAAGAAATCAAAGAAAATGAAGTAGTAGTTGATTTTAATCACCCATTAGCTGGAAAAGACTTAAACTTTTCAATTACAGTTAACTCAATTGTATAATTTAATGAAGTAAGTTTACTTACTTCATTTGATTTTTATAAAAACTTTAACAATTTTAGGCTAAATTACACTCATGAAAAATAAATATAATATCGGTGGACAAATATGGGTTCAAAAAGATAGTGGAAACTTTATGGGGCCTGGTAGAATTAATCTTTTAGAAAAACTTATTGAAAATAACAATCTAAAAGTTGCTGCAAAAGAAGCAAATATTGATTATGATATAGCATTGAAAAATATTATTTCAATTAATAAAATCGCAAATAAACCTTTGGCTATTCAAAATAAAGAAAATGAAAATATCTATACAATAACAAATTATGGTAAAAAAATCATACATTCATATAAAACTTTGAAAAAAGAACATGATGAATTTTTAAAAGTAATAAATAAAAAGTTTACAAAAGAGTTATTAGATTCTAAATAAGTCTTTTGGATTTACATGATATGAATTTTTTGTTGCTTGAAAGTTTAATGTATCACTTACTCTTCCAATTACATAACCTTTTTTAATCCATTTACCAACTTTTAGTGTTGGAGCTATTTCATCAAGATGAGAATAAATAGTATGCAAGCCATTACTATGTTGTACTATTACAACATTCTCAAGCATACCTGCATTTCTCTTTGCGTAAACAATTTTTCCATTAAATATAGAGTAAACTTTTGCTTTTGGTCTATTTGTTTTTAATATAACTGATTCATTAAATAATTTTATTTTATATACTGGATCATAATATTTCCCAAACTTTTTTATGACTTTAAAGCTTTTTAATGGTGAAATGGTTTTTTTACCTCTATATCTTGATATTTTAACACCTCTTGTTGAAGAACCAATCATTCTAACATCCAAGTCAATATCTTGTGCATATCTTTTTTGAACTTCACTTTTGGTATTACTTTTACCTTTTCTTTGCTTTTCTCTTTTCTTTTTTAATGCAAGTAATCTTTTTCTTTCTCTTTCTCTTCTTGCTCTTTCTTTTTTTAACTCTTTAGATTTTAAGATATTTAATTGGCTTAGTAAAGATGACAACTCTTGTTGTTTTCTTATTACACTTTTTAACTCTTTTTGATATATTTCATGTTTATTTTCAAGTGATTTTATAGATTTTGAATGTTCATTTATAAGTTTATTTAACTCTACTTTTTTCTTAGTTCTTTTTTGAATATAATCTTTGATAGTATCGATTTTCTTTTCATTCTCTTTTTTGTTTAAAGTTATTGTTTCATAGTTATTATTTAATTTTAAAATTTGATCTTTAGAATGCTCTGAAAGTAAAGTATAAATTTCGTTATCTATTAACTCTTTTTCTGAACTCTCCTTTGCTAATTTTATTGCAATTGATGAAGTGAAGTTTTCAATAATTGTATCAACAATTTGTTCTTCATTTGTTTTTTTCTTTTCTATTAAATTTTTTGATTTTTTTTGAAGTTTATTTAAATTGTTTTTTGAATTTTCTAGTAAATTTTGATGCTTTTTTATATCATTATTAACATTAATTATTTGTTTTTCAAGAGTTGTTAATTCACTATTTTGCAATTTAATTTGTTTTGCTAAAAGTTTAATTTTTAAAGTTGTTTTCATTTTTCTTGATTTACTTTTATCAAGTATTGATTTATTGTTTTCAATCTTTTTTTCAATACTTTTACTTGAAGCATTTAAGAAATTAAAAATTAGAGTAATAGCTAATATTATTTTAATCATTTTTAATCTTATATTTTATTAATACACCAAATATTGTTAAAATAGAAATACCAAGAGATAAAAAGAATAGTTTAACTAATTCACTACTTAATGATATCTCAACATCTACTATTTCGCTTAATTCTTGAGGAAAAATTAAAATTAAATTATTAACTAGAAATGTAAATAATCCTGCAACTAAGAAAAATGCAATAAATGCACTTAAAATAGCATATTTTATTATTGTAGAAGAGCTATACAAAATAGATGCACCATGTAGTTGCAGTATGGCAATTTTTTCTTGATGTTCATAAAACCAAATTTGAATTTGTTTTGCTAGTATTAAAATTGAAAAGATTAAAATAACAACAAAAAGAACTAAACTTATTTCATTTATAAGTAATAGCAGCAAAAAGACTTGGTTATGATTTTTTGAAAAAATTTCAACTTTTCTTATATTTTTATTCTTATAAAGTTCATCTTTTATATTATTTAATTCAGTTGTTGTGGGGAACTCTTCTAAATGAATTTTATAAAAATTTGGTAATTTTTGTCTTAATAGCTTAATAGATGTATCTGATAAATTTGATTTGATATCATCGATAATCTCTTCTTTTTTTAATGTAACAATTCTATTTACGTTTATATTTGAAAGCTTATTTATATTCTCTTTTATTAAAGGGGTATTAGTTATTACAACTATTGAGTAATCATTTGATATTTTTTTCTTATATTGATTTACTGTATTTTGTGCAAACAAATATAAGGTAAATGTTATTAACATTGCACTAAGAGGTATAACAAATGCAAGAATATTTTTAAGAAACTTCATATATTATCCCATCTTCAATTGATAATTGCCTAAATCTAATTCCAAAATTCTTAGGAACCCTATGTGTTACAACTACGACAGTTATTCCTAATTGTTCATTTGCACCTTTTAATAAGTTCCATACAACTTCAGCAGAATAGTCATCTAGGTTTCCTGTTGGTTCATCTGCAATGATTAGCTTTGGGTTATGTGCTAATGCTCTAGCAACTGCTACTCTTTGTTGTTCTCCCCCACTTAATTCATTTGGATAATATCCTGCTCTATGACCAAGCTTAACGTGATGCAAAAGTTTTGTTGCTTGATCTCTTGATATTTCATTTGAGTAACCATTTATCTTAAGGGGAATCATTATGTTTTCTTCAATTGTCCACTCATGTATAAGTTTATAATCTTGAAAAATTATTCCTATATCTCTTCTTACTTTTCTTAGCATTTTTGCAGATATATTATACATCTCCTGTCCATCAATATTTAAACTACCATGTTTTAAGCCAATATCTCCATAAAATGATTTCAAAAGTGTAGATTTTCCACTACCACTTGTTCCACCAATAAAAATAAACTCTTTACTATTAATTGCAAAGTTTCCTTTTTTTATAATAAATTTATTTTCATCATATGCTAAGTAGATATTTTTTGCTTTTATCATTATTTTAAAATCTCTTTCAATCTTTCATGGGCTTTAATATTTGAACTTGTAGGAAGAGGCGAACCTTGATAATATGAAGCCTTATTATTTTCTACATATATATATTTACTAAGTGGTCTATTAAAACTTCCGAATGTAACTTCTATTAATCCAGAGTTTGGTTCATCTAATAAAAATAAGTCTTCAATATGAATAAAAAAGTTTTCATCAAGCATAGGTTTATTTGAAATGATATCTTTAAACTTTTCAAGGTTTATTTTCCCAAAAGAGAAATCATATTTTAAATCAATATCTTCATCTTCTCTTTGGCATTGCAAAACAACATCATAGATATTTTTACCTTGTTTTTTCCATCTATCTTCATATTTGCTAGAAACTTCTAAGTCTTTATTTATGTCAATTGTAATTTTTCCGCTATTTAAATTTGTTAAAAGCTCAACACAATAATCAAAATATTTTCTACTATCTGATCTTAATTCAAGTGTTCCTTTTGGCATTAGTACTCTTAATGCTTCATCTATAAACTCATTTGAATAGATTCTTCTATGAGGTTTTTTATCCCATGGTACTGGAAAGTGTACAAATATTTTGCCAACTTTATTTGAATCTATAAATTCCATAAAAAGTCTTGCATCATAATTTACAACTAAAACATTATCAATTTCTTGAATTTTTAACTGTTTTAAAAGTTGTTCTATTGAGGGTGTATGAATTTCTAATCCAATAAATTGAACATTAGGGTTCTTTTTTGCTTGATAAAGTAAGTGTCTTCCACTTCCAAATCCAATTTCTATTTGAATTTCTTTATTAGTTTTAAAATCATCAACAAAATATTGTATATCTTTTAAGTACTCTTTTTTAGGCTCTATTTTTTGATTAAAACTGTTTGTATTTGAAAAAACAATATTTGCACCAATCTCTTCTACATATGCATTTAATGCATCTTTTACTAAAGTAACAGGAGTAACTCTAGTTACTTTATCTGCTTTTAGCATTCTATTGTCATTTTTATCTTTTAACGTTAATAAAAAATCTTTACTTTCATAACTTACACCAATTTTATACTCTACTCTTCTATCTTCTTTAGTAAAGTTATATGATTTTGCACAAAACTTAAAATCAACACCATTTTTTTCAAATGGTGTTTTTATATTTTTTTCATTATTAAAAACTATATGAGGCATTGATTATTTTAACTCTCTTAATTTAGGTAATATTAGTTGTGTTGTATCTGTTTTTTCAGATGCAATTCCAAACTCATCAACAGACTGAATTGAATAGCTATACTCAACACCTCTTACGATATCTTTATCTTCATATCTTAATGCTTTTATTCCAGATATTTTAATAGTTTTTTTATTGAACATACCATCTTTTACTGTTTTATAGACATTGAAGCTAACTGTTCTTTTATCAGCACTTTGCCAATTTAAAATCGCTTTTTCACCTTGAATTTGTGCTAATGTCATAATTGGTTTATTTACTTTGTTTAAAGTAGAACCCATTACTGCATTTACATTTAAACTACTTTCTAAACCATCTTTATCAGTTGCAGTAATTTTGTAAAAAAAGATTCTTCCATCTTCATTAATAAAATCTTCATAATCTAATGTTTTACTATTAACACTTTTTAAATAAGAAAACCCACTAGTGGCACTTGAGCTTCTATAAATATTATATCTTACAATATCAGAAGATTCAGATGCATTCCAATTTAATACTATTTTTCTTGGTCTATTTGTTGAAGCTTTTAATGTATAAATTCCAGCTGGTAAAGCCTTTGTTTGTGCTTTTACTATTTGACTTGGTTTTGTTGGAATATTATCAAAAGTATATGCAGTTACCCTATAATTGTAAACTACACTATCTTTTAAATCTTCATCAATATATTCAGCTTGAAGCCTTCCTTTTACATCATCTAGTTCTTTCCATTTAGGAGTTTGAGGAGAGCTTCTTTCAACTTTATAGTATGCAACTCTTTCATTTCCATGAGGTCTCCAAATTAATTTAATTTGTCTTGGAAGATTAGAAATAGCTTGAATAAAGCTAATTCCCTCTGGTAAGTCTAATGTTGAAACTATATAGTCTTTTGTAGTTTTTGATTCAACATCATTTCTTGTTGCACTAGATATTTTATAAACATATTTTGTATTTGGTTCAACATTTGTATCTAAATAGTGAGTTATATATTTGTTTTCAATAGTATCAATAAGTTTTAGTTTTGTTCCATCTTTTTGTAAATTTGCTCTATAAAAATTATAACCTGTAACTCTTGTATCATCAACTTTTTTCCACTCAAATGCAATCGCATTAATATCACTTATAGATCTAATAGAATTAGAATCCACTATTTCAAGTGTTTCATCAATTTTTGGTTTTTTAGCTGACATTAAGTCACCTTTGTAACTACAACCACTAACTAAAAGAATCAAAGCAAGTGATGATGTGATTTTCATCAAGTTTTTCATCAATATTCTCCATTTTAAAATTATTCTGTAAAAATTCTTCTATATCATCGGGTAAATCTGCCTTAAAGCTCATTTTTTCGTTTGTTATAGGATGATAAAGATATAAACTATAAGCGTGCAGATAAAATCTATTTATTTTATTTAATTCGCCCTTAAACCCATATAAATTATCCCCTAGAATATGCCTACTTATCGAACTTATATGAACTCTTATTTGATGAGTTCTTCCTGTGAAAAGTTTTGCAGCAATTAATTCATATTTTTCATTTTTACTCAAAGCAATTTTTGCAAATGCAGATTTTGCATATTTACCATCTTCAACAATTGCCATTTTCAATCTATTATTGGGATTTCTTGCAATTGGTTTTTCCATAATCATATTCTCTTTTAATGGTAAATCTATAATTGCTAGATAGTACCTACCCATTGATTTATCTTCTAGTTGCTTTGCTAATTTTGCATGTGCTTCATTTGATTTAGCAACAACCATAACACCACTTGTTCCTTTATCTAGTCTATGTACAATTCCATGTCTTTGCTCTCCACTTATTGTTGAAAGAGATATATCTTTTAATTTTAACCAATCAACTAAAGTGGCATCTTTTACACTTGGTGCATCATGTACAGTTAAGTTATAAGGTTTATTTAAAACTAATATATGCTCATCTTCATAGATAACTTTTATCTCTTTGCCTTTTAAAGATTCTATTATAAAATCTTTATCTTTGATTTTAGAAATTTCTGCTTTTGGAAAATTTACACTAACTTTTTGATTCTCTTTTAGCTTTAATCCTGTTTTTTTTGATTCTTTTTCGTCAACTTTAACAAAGCCCTTTTTTATAAGCTGTTCTATTTGATTTCTAGATGCATCTATATGCATTGAAAGAAACTTATCTAGTCTATTTGGGCTGTAAACAATAAAATTTTTATCCATATTTTGCTACTCTTTCATTATGCGTTTATTTGATAAGAGAATTGTATCTCATTTTGATTATTTATTAATAATTTTTATTTTACCATTAATACTATTATCATACCATTTGATAAGTGAAACTAATGAAACATTAGCCAATAAACAATTGGTATATTTTTCTTTGTCTTTACTATTTTTTATTGGTGTATTTTTACTTCCAATTAGAAAACACATAAGGTTAATGCCATTATTTTATTGGATAGGTATTGCACTTTTGCTCTCAGTTGAGTTTTGGGGAGAAAGTAGGCTTGGTGCTAAAAGATGGATTAGTATTCCATTTTTAGAAACCACAATTCAACCCTCAGAAGTTATAAAACCTGTATTTATTTTAATGATTGGTTATTTGGTTCACAATAGGCCACCTCCAAGAGATGGATATGGAATCAAAGATTTTATTTATTTTTCATTCTATATTCTTTTGCCTTTTATTTTAATTGCAAAAGAGCCAGATTTAGGAACAGCACTTGTTTTACTTTTAGTTGGTTATGGAATTTTATTTGTAATTGGTGTAAATTGGAGAATTTGGGCAACTATTATGTTTATAGTTGCAGTTAGTGCACCCTTTGCATATACATATTTAATTAAAGATTATCAAAAGAAAAGAATAATAGATTTTGTTTCTGAAAAGCCAAGTTACCATGTACAACAATCTATAATAGCAATAGGTTCTGGAGGTTTAAACGGTAAAGATAGTGATGAAGCTACTCAAACACAATTAAAGTTTCTACCCATAGCCACAAGTGATTTTATTTTTGCTTTTTTTGTTGAAAGATATGGTTTCCTAGGTGCAGTTTTACTGATAGTAATTTATACTTTATTGATTTATCACTTGCTTTTAATGAACTCCTACTTTAAAGATGATTTTATAATTAGAGCCTTTGCTTCAGGAGTTGGTTTATTGATATTTTTTAATATGAGTGTAAATATACTTATGGTTATAGGTTTTGCTCCAGTTGTTGGACTTCCTTTACCACTTTTTTCATATGGTGGAAGTTCCTTTATAAATTTTATTGTATTAATTGCAATATTAGAAAATTTACTTGCATTTAGATTTATGGATATGTACGATTTTGAAAGAAAATTGTAATAAAAGATATACTAACTTTCTTAGTAAAGTAACTATTTAATTCTAGTTACTTTACTTTTAATATAATCTATAATGAACATATATTCTTATTTTTGTAACCTCTTTAGGACGTGGATAATCTTTATATGCAATTTTTATTGTATCTATACTATTTTCATCCAAGGCTGTATAACTAGAAGAGTTTATAACTTTTAATCCTTTTATATCACCATTTGGGTATAAAAAGAATTCAACAACATTCACTCCTTGTTGTTTTGTCCTTATTGCAATTCTTGGATAACCTTTAGAACTTAAATATTTTTGTGTAATTCTTCCAATATCTTTTAAGTTATTTTGTAAAAATGCTTTTTGAACTTTTGTAAACTTATCATATTCATCACCATAAAGTTTAATATAACTTTTTGTTACATCATCAAGTAACTCTTTATCTAATACAGGATTTTCAAGTAAAAAGTTTTCAAGTGAACTTTTATCTACACTTTTTCTTCTTTCTTGTGGTTTAATCTCTTTTTGTACTTTTTTAAATTTTTTTTGTTTTTTAACAATTTTTTTAGACTCTTTGACAATTTTTTTCTTTGTTTTTACAACTTTTTCTCTTCTTTTTTGAGGCTTTATCTCTTTTTGTACTTTTTTAAATTTCTTTGGAATTTCTTTTTTTAAACTCTTTTTTTCTTTTATAATTTTTGGTTCACTCTTTTTTATTGGTTTTGGTTTTTTTAGCTGAACGTATGTAATAGAGCTTTTTTTCTTTTTACTCTCTATTTTTTTCTCATGGAAATCTTCTTGCTTTTTTTCAACCTCATAGTTAAATAAAAAAAGTATATGTATAATAATTGAAAAAATAAGTGCTAGTATAAACGTTTTCATAACGGGATTATAGTATAATGAAGCTTTTAAATTTAACAAAGATAGGATATTTAATGTTTGATAAATCAATAACAGCATATGAAGAAGCAAAAAAAGTAATTCCTGGTGGAGTTGATTCACCAGTTAGAGCATTTAAAAGTGTAGGTGGAACACCTCCATTTATTGATAGAGGTGAGGGTGCTTATCTTATTGATGTAGATGGTAATAAATATTTAGATTTTATTCAAAGCTGGGGTCCTTTGATTTTTGGACATTGTGATAAAGATATTGAAGAAGCTGTAATTAAAACTGTAAAAAAAGGTTTAAGTTTTGGTGCTCCAACTGTATTAGAAACTGAACTTGCAAGTGAAATTGTTGAGATGTATGACAATATAGATAAAGTTAGATTTGTAAATTCTGGAACAGAAGCAGTGATGAGTGCTATTAGATTAGCAAGAGGTGTTACAGGTAAAAATGGAATTTTAAAGTTTGAGGGATGTTATCATGGACATTCTGATTCTTTATTAGTTCAAGCAGGTTCTGGTATGGCTACTTTTGGTACTCCAAGCTCACCAGGTGTTCCAGCAGATTTAACAAAACATACATTACTTTGTGAATATAACAATATTGATGAGTTAAAAAAATGTTTTGAAGCAAGTGATGATATTGCTTGTATTATTATTGAGCCAATTGCAGGAAATATGGGATTTGTTCCAGCTGATGAAGAGTTTTTAGCACAATGTAGAAAACTTTGTGATGAAAATGGTGCACTTTTAATATTTGATGAAGTAATGAGTGGTTTTAGAGCGAGTTTAACAGGAGCTCATGGTGTAGTTAATACTAAATCAGATATTATAACTTTTGGTAAAGTAATTGGTGCTGGTATGCCAGTTGGAGCTTTTGCTGCTAGTAGTGAAATAATGGCTCATTTAAGTCCTGATGGAGCAGTATATCAAGCTGGTACTTTAAGTGGAAATCCAGTTGCTATGGCAGCAGGACTTGTAAGTCTTAGAAAGATTAAAGCCCAAAAAGGTTTATATGAAAAATTAAACCAAAAAGTAACAAAACTGTTAGCAGGATTTAAAAAAGCAGCAGAAGATAATAATATTGCATTTCAAGTTGATTCAAGAGGATCTATGTTTGGATTCTTCTTTTGTGAAAAACCACCAAGAAACTTTAAAGAGGTTGGTACTTGTAATTTTGATAGATTTGCTAAGTTTCACCAAGAGATGCTAAAAAGAGGTTTTTATTTTGCTTGCTCTCAATATGAAGCAGCATTTATGTGTGAAGCAATTAGTGATGAGGATATTGACAATTGTATTAAAGCTGCACAAGAAGTGATGGCTAAATTATAAGATAGGAAATATATGGAAAATAATAATCAACAACCAAAACACCAATCTAAGTTAAGAGCTTTAGATAATTTATCTTTAGGACTCTCTTTAGTTGCAGCAGTTGCGATTGGATTTGGTGTAGGGTATGGCTTGAAACATCTATTTGGATATGACTGGCTTTTATGGCTAGGACTTTTTTGGGGTATTGCAGCAGCTGTATTAAATATAGTAAAAGCATATAAAAGAGCTCAAAAAGAGTATGAAGGTTTAGAAAACGATCCAAGATATGCCCATAGAGCAAAATATGGGGATAAAAAATTTGATGATGAAGATGATTAAAAATTTTGCAAAGGTCTTTTTACTTGTAGACCTTTGCATTATAATTTATTCTTTGTCTTTTGAAAACTTTTATTGGTTACTTAATTCACAAGTTGCTTTTTTTGCTTCTATAGTTATTACTGTTTCTTCTTTTTTATCATATAGAAAGAATATACAAAATAGATTAAAAAATTTTGATAGTAAAATGGAAACTAAAATTGAAGATAGAGATAAAGTGGATGAAATTGATGATCCCTTTGATTTATATTCAGAAGATATAGAACCTATAAAAGAAGAAGATTTGACACCAGAAAAAATCAAAGAGATTATAAAAGAAGAGAAAAGTAAAGTAAAAAGAAACTCTTTTAAAAATACAATATTTTCAACAGGTGGTTTTGTTTCAATTTATAGACTACTTGGTTATGGTATTTTGATTTTTGGATTTTTCTCTTTAAATAATAATAATATATTTTTACCAATACCTTTTTTAATTGGTTTAGGAATAGTTCCTATTGCTGTATTATTAACAAAACTAGTTATAAAATCAGAGGTAAGTCAATAGCTATTTTTGACTTATCTTTTGTAAGAATAAAGTAAGACGAATTGTCTTCATATTTAAAACTGCTATAGTCTGCTAAATCTTTACTAGATACTTCGATTGATATAAGTGAGTATTTTTTCTTGTCAATTTTAATATACTCTCCTATTTTTAGCATTATTGTTGTTGTAATTATTGATGAAGTGTTAAAGCACTCTAAAGATGAATTTAATATTTTTATAAGCTCTTTTGCATTTAACTTAAAATCAGGAATTGAAGGATCATAATTTTTGATAACTTTTATGTCTGATTTAGACTTCATTGCTGAAATAGATAAATCAACTAAAGTAAATACATTTACTATGTCACTATTTTTAGTATTAAGTTTTGATTCTTTTTTTACCATAGTACTTTTATATAGTTTTATATTGATGGCTTCTTCATTTTCATATGAAACAGTAATTGCATAAAAAATATAATTTTTCATATGAAGATCAATATAAGTAGTTTCTGCACCGAAGTTTTTAGGTGCATACTCAACAGCTAGTTCGAATATCTCTTTTTGAGATATTCGACTAAGTAAAAACTGTGCTTCTTGATTTGAGTAAAGCATTTTCCCTGTTGAAGAAAAAGATATTATTGGATTTAAATCTAACTCTACCCACTTTTCAAAGAAGTTATTACTCATATATTAGCTTTCTACGTAGTTTTTAAGATTTTTCCCAACTTTAGGGTGTTTTAATTTTTTAATTGCACTTGATTCTATTTGTCTTACTCTTTCTCTAGTAACACTTAATTCTTTTCCAATTTCTTCTAAAGTTCTATCACTAGCATCTTCCATAAGTCCAAATCTCATTCTTACAACTGCTTGTTCTCTTTCATTTAATTGAGCAAGAATTTGATCAATTTGACCTTGTAAATCTTCTTTCATGATATTGTCAACAGGAGTTGGAGCTTTTTCATCTGGTACAAAGTCTCCAAATTTACCATCATCATCACTACCAATTGGTGCTTCAAGTGAAACAGGCTCTTTAGTGATTTTGATTACTTGTTTAACTTTATCAATAGGAAGTCCAACTTCTTTTGCAATCTCTTCTACATCTGGCTCTTTACCATTTTCTTGAATACCTTTTCTGATGATTTTATTAATTCTATTAATAGTTTCAATCATATGAATTGGAATTCTAATAGTTCTTGCTTGATCAGCAATTGCTCTACTAATTGCTTGTCTAATCCACCATGTTGCATAAGTAGAGAATTTATAACCTTTTTTATACTCAAATTTATCAACAGCTTTCATAAGCCCAATGTTTCCTTCTTGAATTAAATCAAGGAAAGGTAAACCTCTATTTGTATATCTTTTTGCAATAGATACAACAAGTCTAAGGTTTGATTTTGCCATTCTTGTCTTAGCTTGATCAGTAATTTGTTTACCTCTTTTAATTTGTTCTAGTACATCTTTTAACTCTTCAGGTTCTAAATCAAATCCATCTTTACTTGCTTCTGCTGTTTGGAAAAGTTTTTTAATCTCCATATAAGTACTTACCATAGTAGCTTCTGGAACCATAGAAGTAATTTGAACTTTAGTTAAGTTCAAAATATTATCCAAAATCTTTTGGTGGTTTTTCTTTAGCATATCATTAAAAAGTGGTAATCTATACTCTAATCTTTTTAATTCATGTTCAAAACCAGTGTCTGATTTTAGTGCAGTTTCCATAGCTCTTACGATTTCACTAATAAGTTTTGAAGTTGGGCCTAAATCAAGTAAAGCTTCTTTTAATATTTTTTTCTTAAAAGCAATAGCTAGATTATGTTGCATTTGATCAATTTCATCATCAGATTTTGCTGATTCTTTTGTCAAGAATTTTAACCAATCTTTTTTTGCTTTTTCTAAAACTTTAAAAGCTGCAATAATTGTTTCTGCTCTTTTATCAAGTTTTTTTTGTTTTTTACCTTTTTTCTCTTCTTCCTCTTCAGGTTCAGACTCTTCTTCAATGTCATCATCTTTATCATCTGAATCTTCATCATCAAAGTTTCTAAAAAGTTCTTTAACTTTTCTTTCTCTATTTACTAAAGGTTCTTTATACTCAAGAATAAAGTCAATTAAATATGGAACATAACAAATGGCATCAAGAATTACATCTTCACCCATTTCTATTTTTTTAGAAATTTCAATTTCTTCTTCTTTTGTTAAAAGAGGAATTTGTCCCATTTCTCTTAAATACATCCTAACAGGTGAATCAGATCTACTCCATTCTAAAAGTTCTTTATTCTTTAGTAAGTCATATACATCTTCTTCGTTTTCTCTTAGTTTGTTTCTATGTTCTGCTTTTCGTTTTGCTTCTTCGGCATTCATTCTTTTAGCTTGTTCTTGCGAACTAATCAGTTGTACATTATATAACTGAACTAAAGCTAGAAGTTTTTTAATATTTGCTGCTGAAGGTGCTTTTGGAAAGATTTTAATGATTTTTTCATAAGTTAAGATAGAATCTTTGTACTCTTTAACAATTTGTTCTATTGATTTATTTAAATCTTTTGCACTCATATAATAAAGTTCCTTATTTTAGATAGTCATATATTATACCGAAATTAGTTAAAAAAATAATTAAATTTATCTATTTAATCTATTATTTTTAAATAATTGGATAAAATGCGTCTTCATTTAAAATTATATAAGATAAAAATTGTATGGAGAAATACTAAAAACTTAAGGACAGAATATGAATGTAATTACTGGAAAAGTATGGAATTTTGGAGCAAATATTGATACTGATATTATTATTGCTGCTAGATATTTAAATAGTTCAGAGCCTGAACATTTAGCAAAATATGTAATGGAAGATGCAGATCCAGATTTCCCTAAGAAACTACAAAAGGGTGATATTATTGTTGCTGGTGAAAACTTTGGTTGTGGTTCTAGTAGAGAACATGCTCCAATTGCCTTAAAAGCTGCTGGTGTTGCTGCTGTTGTAGCCCCATCATTTGCAAGAATTTTTTATAGAAATGCTTTTAATATGGGATTGCCTATTTTTGAACTACCAGAAGCATTAGAAATAAAAGAGAATGATGAAATTTCTATTGATCTTGATAATGGAAAAATTATTAATAATACAACTAATAAATCATATGAATTTATTCCTATCCCTGAGTTTATGCAAGAGTTGATTGCAGTTGGTGGATTAATAAACTATGCAAAAGAAGAAATAAAGAAGGAAAATAATGAAGAATTATAATATTTCAATTATTAAAGGTGATGGAATTGGTCCTGAGATTGTTGATGAGGCAATTAAAGTACTAGATGCTGTTTCTTACTCTTGTGGATTTTCTTTAGAGTATAAAGAGTATTTAATGGGTGGAATTGCTATTGATATGACAGGTATTCCACTTCCTGATGAAACGGTACAAGGTGTTTTAAACTCTGATGCTTGTTTATTTGGTTCAATTGGTGGAGAAAAATGGGATACCCTTCCACGAGAACTTAGACCTGAAACTGGACTTTTAAAGTTTAGAGAAGCTATGGGTGTATATGCAAACTTAAGACCTGCAATTATTTATGATGAATTAGTAAATGCTTCAACACTTAAACCTGAAGTTATTGAAGGTGTTGATATTATGGTTGTACGTGAGCTTATTGGTGGAATTTATTTTGGTCAACCAAGAGAAAATGATGGTTTCAAAGCATTTAATACAATGGTTTATACAAAACCTGAAATTGAAAGAATTGGTAAAAAAGCTTTTGAACTTGCAATGAAAAGAGATAAAAGAGTTTGTTCTGTTGATAAAGCAAATGTTCTTGAAGTTTCTCAATTATGGAGAGACACAATGGAAGAGTTATCAAAAGATTATCCAGAAGTTGAATTATCTCATATGTATGTAGATAATGCAGCTATGCAACTTGTTAGAAATCCAAAACAGTTTGATGTTATTGTAACAGGAAATATATTTGGAGATATATTATCTGATACAGCTTCAATGGTAGTTGGTTCAATTGGATTATTACCAAGTGCTAGTACTGGTGATAAAACAGCAGTTTATGAGCCAATTCATGGAAGTGCACCTGATATTGCTGGACAAGGAATAGCAAATCCTATTGCTACAATTGAAAGTGCTGGAATGATGCTTAGATACTCTTTAGGTGAAGATGAAGCAGCAAATAAAATTGATTCAGCTATTAAAAAAGCACTTAAAGATGGTTATAGAACAAAAGATTTAGCAGCATATGATGCTAAAGAGATTGTTACAACAGCAGAAATGGGTGATATTATCGCCAATTATATAAATAAATAAGAGATTTTCTCTTATTTATAAAAATATAAGTAACTCTTTTTTTTTTACGTTATTTTTTGTTTAAATCTATGCTACAAGTAAAACTTGAGATAAAAGTAAAAGAATTCTTTTGATAAATATTTAATTAAATTTTTTTATTATTTTCTTTAAATAATTTATTCTTTTGATGTAAATTTAGGTAGAATCTTTAAAAGGTAATTAAAATGGAAAGTATTATTGCTTTAGAAGAACTCATTAAAGATAATGAAACAAAAATTGCTTTACAAGAAAAACAGATTAAAAATCATGAAACTGGTGTATATAGACTCTCTCGTATGGGTTTAGCCTCTGCTGAAAATTCACTTGAATTAGCAACACAATTAGTAGAAAAATATAAAAAAATGTTAGAACAACTTCAATCAATTGAAGGAGAAGCTTTAAGAGAAAAAGAGCAGCTCGTGATTTTAGCAGAGAGAAAAAAGTATTTTGATGCACAACCTTCTAGAATAAAACTAAATAAAGAAGAAAGTAGTGATAAAAAACTCGAGGTTTTAAGAATTTTAGATGAATTACCAGAAGGTATTCAATTTGAAGATAAAGAGTTACTTGAAATGGCTGAAAAATCTTTAGAATTAAATCTTTCTGATTTAGAAGAGTTTCATTCTAAATTAGAAGATATTAAAAGTGAGTTTAAAGCTATTAAAGATCAAATTGAAGATGAAAATTTACAAGAATTCCAAACAATTGATTTTTTAATTCCTCTTGTTGTACTTCATTTTTATGTTTTAAAATCAAATATACAAGACCATATAAAGAAAATTAATGATAAAGCTTTACAAAAACAAAAAGATTTAGAAGAAGAAAAAAATCTACAAATAAAAAAAATTCAAGAATCTTTTAAAGAACAAGAAGAACTTTTACAGGCTAAACAAACAGATAAAAGTACAAAAAAACAAGAACTTCTTGATATTCAATCAACAATGAAAACTTTAAGTAACAAACTTTTAAAAACAAAAAATACTAAAATAGAAAAACCAATTGAAAAAAAATTCTCAGGATTTCCAAAATATGAAGATTGGTGGATAAGAGAGTTGTGGTCAAGTCATCAAGCATACTTTGCCTTATTTAGATGGAAAAAAATTATAAATAAGCTATGTATAACAACAGAGCAAAAAAAAGCGTGGTCTATTATTTTTGATAGATGGGTTTTTATAAAAAAACTTTTAAATGATAAGGGAAAACTTGCATATCACTATCACTTTGCATTTGATTCTTTACTAAGTACATATGCAGAAGTAGAAGAAGAATTAGAAGTAAAAAATATTGAATCAATGGAAACTATTATAAATAAAATTACTGCAAGAGAGGACTTTACAAAAAATGTCAGTTTTCATAAAGTAATTACTTCTTATTTAAAGTTTAAAACAGAAAAAATAAATAAAAGTTCAAAACAAAAAGAAGAAGATGTCTTATTTTAATTGATATTTGTATCAATAGTTCAAATTTATTTTTTTTATGATAAAATTTATAAAAATATTTTTATATAGGAAAATTATGTCTGATAAAAAGTATAGACTCGTAACTAGAAGCGATATGGATGGTCTTGTTTGTGGAACATTACTAAAGTATTTAGGAATTATTGATGAAATAACTTTTGTTCATCCAAAAGATATGCAAGATGGAAAAATAGAAATTACATCAAGTGATATTACGACAAATTTGCCATATGTTGATGGTGTGTATTTAGCATTTGATCATCATTTTAGTGAAACACTTAGAAATGAAAAAAAAGATAATCATATTATTGATGCAGATGCTCCAAGTGCAGCAGAAGTTGTATATAGATATTATGGTGCAGATGAAAAATTTCCTTCAAAGTTTAAACCAATGATGGATGCAGCCAATAAAGCTGATAGTGCATCTTTTACAAAAGAAGATATATTAAATCCTAAAGGATGGGAATTATTAAGCTTTTTGATGGATAGTAGAACAGGTCTTGGTAGATTTAGAGATTTTACTGTTGCAAATTATCAGCTAATGATGGATTTGATTGATTATTGCAAAGATCATGATATTAGTGATATTTTAGCTTTAAGTGATGTAAAAGAGAGAATAGATTTATATTTTAAGTATGAAGAACAGTTTAAAGAACAACTAAAAAGATGTACAAGCATTCATAAAAATCTTATTATAGTTGATTATAGAGGTGAAGAGATAATATACCCAGGTAATAGATTTATGATATATGCAATGTATCCAGAAGCAAATATTTCTATTCATGCTATTTGGGGAAAAGATAAACAAAATGTTGTTTATAGTACTGGAAAATCAATTATTAATAAAACTTCAAATACAAATGTAGGTGAACTTATGCTTAAGTATAATGGCGGAGGTCATAAAGCTGCTGGTGGTTGTCAAATTGACCATGAAGATGCTAATAAAGTGCTAGATGAGTTAATTACTAAAATTAATATAGATGGATAAAACTTAATAAATAGACAAAATGTCTATTTATTAGTCTCGCTTTCATTATCTAGTAAGTCATCATGTTCTTCCATATCCCAAGGAAGTGTTGCTGGTGTTGTATGAATAAATCTTAAATATTTTTCAAATTGTGTTAAAATATCATTTATTATCGTATGCTCTTCATATCCATATAAATCATAATGTAAACCACCTCTTTTTAAAAATGCTTCTGCATTATAATAATAAGTTTGTTCTTCTTCCATCTTATCAAGAGTTAAATATGCAAAATCTGGCAGATCATACTCTCTTAATCTAACTTCATAGTTAAAGTTTACATGTTCATCTTTATAAATAGAAATAATAGCTCTTACATACTCTTCATCATACTCTATTTCGCAATTCCAATTAGATTCTTTTAACTCTTTTTTGATTTTTTTCATGCTGTTATAAACATCATTTCTTATAAAATGCTCAACAACATCTTTTTTGGGAAAGTTAATTAACTCTTTTAATCTACCTTTCCAAAACTCATCATTATCTACACTTGGATGTTGCAAGTTCATATTTACAGTGTGTTGCAAACTATGCTCTCTATGATCTTCAATAATCAAAGCTCTCCACATACCAACTCCTGCTATTAACATAATAATAGCAAAGGGCAGTGCACTTACAATGGATGCTGTTTGTAAAGCTCCTAATCCACCTGCAATTAAAAGTACAGAAGCTACAACTCCTTCTAATATAACCCAAAATGAACGTTGCCATACAGGTGTATGAATTGCTCCACCTGAAGCTAAAGAGTCTATTACTAGTGAACCTGAATCTGATGAAGTTACAAAAAAAGTAATAATTAAAAAAACAGTTAAGAAAGAGATTACTTCTGTAAAAGGCAATCTTTCAAAAAGTTTAAATAGTGCTATTGCTTTGTCATTTTGAACTTCTGTAATTAAAGAATCATAACCTTGTACCATTACCATATGAAGTGCAGTATCACCAAATATCGAAAACCATAAAAATGTAAAAATTGTAGGTACTAACATAACTCCTACAACAAACTGTCTAATTGTTCTACCTTTACTAATTTTAGCAATGAAAAGTCCAACAAAAGGTGCCCATGCAATTGTCCATCCAAAAATAAACAATGTCCAGTTTCCAATCCAATCATTTGAAGTATATGCTTGAAGACTAAAAGTTCTTTCAACAATATTACTTAAATAACTACCTGTATTTTCCAAGAAAGTATTTAAAATAAAAATAGTTGGACCTACAGTAAATACAAATAACATAAGTGCAAGAGCAAGTAATATATTTATTATAGATAATCTCTTTACACCTTTATCCATCCCTGCAAGTACTGAAAATAGGGCAAGTGCTGTTATTAAAGCAATAATAGTAACTTGTACTGTAGTACTTACTTCAATACTAGGCCATAAATAATTAAGTCCCGCATTAATTTGAGATACAGATAAACCTAAAGTGGTTGCTATACCAAATAGTGTTCCTAAAATTGCAAAAGTATCAACTGTATGACCAGCTGGGCCATGAATTTTATCTCCAATTAGTGGATAAAGAGTTGATCTCATTGATAAAGGTAACCCATGTCTAAATGCAAAATATGCAAGTGTTAAACCAACTAATCCATAAATAGCCCAAATATGAAATCCCCAGTGAAAATAAGCAATTTGCATAGCTTGTTTTGCAGCTTCAATTGTCAATGCTTCTCCAGAAGGGGGTGCAGCATAATGAAGTATAGGTTCAGCAACACCAAAAAATAATAATGCAATACCATAACCAGCTGAAAAAAGCATAGCAAACCAAGATGAAAAGCTGTATTCTGGTTCTGAGTGATCAGGTCCTAATTTAATATGTCCCCAAGGTGAAATAGAAATTGATATTATAAATATCAAAAATAGTGCCACTGCAAGCATATAAAACCAACCAAAGTCATCAGTGATATATTCAAGTGTTGAAGAAAAAATTTCTCCCATTAATTTTGGATTGCTTATAGTTCCTACTACTAATAATAAAATTACTATAACAGCAGGAATAAAAACAGGAACCAAAATTGTTGAGTTAGAATTCTTAAGTTTCTCTAACATTTTTGTCCTTTAAAAAATTATTATATTTATATATAATATCAAAATTGAAATTAAGTCTATAATTTTTTTTTCAAATTACTATAAAATTCTTCAAATGAGGGTAAGATTAAGCTTGGTTCTCTTTGTTTTTTTCCCCACATAGGTTCGGGAAAATACGAGTCTTGTTTAAACCTTGCCATAATATGAAAATGAACATGAGGCACATAGTTCCCAAATGAAGCAATATTTATTTTTTCAGGATTAAAATAATCAATCATCTCTTTTTCTATAATATCAAGTTTACTCCAAATCTCATTTTTAACATTTTGAGGACAATGACAAAACTCTTTATAATTTTCTTTTGTAAAAATTTTCAACCAAGGTATTTCACTTTTTTCTAAATCTATATATATTAAATCGTTTTCATAAATATAATTCATGTTTTATCCTTGTTTTTTTATCATTTTATCAAAAATATACTAAATCAAGTTAAAAAACCTATTTAGATACACAATTCAACATACTTTAAGTAAACATTAAATATAATCCAATTCCATTTTTCAGCCAAAGAGGAATTTTTTATAAAATATTTGTGTTTTATAAAGAGTTGGGCAGAATCAGAAAAAAGCAAATTTCCTTATATTAAGGTTGTTTTAGCTTAGCTTACATTTTTGATAAAAGGTTTATGCTTTTTTCAAGTGTAATTCTTCCCTGTTGAAAAGTGGTAAATAACACAAAAAGAGGACCAGCTTATGAAAGTAAGAGCTTCAGTTAAAAAAATGTGTGATAAATGTAAAGTTATCAAGAGAAAAGGGATCGTAAGAGTAATTTGCGATAACAAAAAACACAAACAAAGACAAGGATAAAAAGACATGGCTAGAATTGCAGGTGTTGATTTACCAAATAAAAAAAGAATGGAGTATGCTTTAACATACATTTTCGGTATTGGTTTACATAACTCTAGATTAATCTTAGACGCTGTTGGAATTGATTACAACAAAAGAGCTCACGAGCTAACAGAAGATGAAGCAGCAGCTATTAGACAAGAGATCCAAAAAAACTATATGGTTGAGGGTGATCTTAGAAAAAAAGTTGCTATGGATATCAAATCATTAATGGACTTAGGTTCATACAGAGGTTTAAGACATAGAAAAGGTTTACCTTGTAGAGGGCAAAAGACAAAAACTAATGCTAGAACAAGAAAAGGTAAAAAGAGAACTGTTGGTGCAGCAGCGAAATAAGGATAACTGATGGCAAAAAGAAAAGTAACTAGAAAAAAAATAGTAAAAAAGAATATTGCTGACGGAATTGTTCACATTGCAGCAACGTTCAATAATACAATGGTAACAGTAACTGACAACGCAGGAAATGCTATTGCATGGTCAAGTTCTGGAAACTTAGGTTTCAAAGGTAGTAAAAAATCTACTCCATTTGCTGCTCAACAAGCAGTAGAAGATGCAATGAAAAAAGCTATGGAACATGGTATTAAAAATGTAGGAATCAAAATCCAAGGACCAGGTTCTGGAAGAGATACTGCAGTTAAATCAGTTGGTGCTATGGAAGGTATCAGAGTTACATGGTTAAAGGATGTTACACCACTACCACACAATGGTTGTAGACCTCCTAAGAGAAGAAGAGTGTAAGGAGTAGGTAATGGCAAGATATAGAGGACCAGTAGAAAAAATTGAAAGAAGACTAGATGCAGACCTTGGATTAAAAGGTGAGAGAAGACTTAATGGAAAGTCTGCATTAGAAAAAAGACCATACGCTCCAGGACAACATGGACAAAGAAGAACTAAAATCTCTGAGTATGGTTTACAATTAAGAGAAAAGCAAAAAGCTAAATATCTTTATGGAGTATCTGAAAAACAATTTAGAAAATACTTCAAAATAGCTGCAACAAAAGGTGGAAATACAGGTGAAAACCTTATTACACTAATTGAGCAAAGATTAGACAATGTTGTTTATAGAATGGGATTTGCTTCAACTAGAGCAAACGCTAGACAATTTACAACACATGGACATGTTTTAGTAGATGGAAAAAAATTAGATATTCCTTCTTATATTGTAAAACCTGGACAAAAAATTGAAATTAGAGAAAAATCTAAAACTAACCCACAAATCGTAAGAGCTTTAGAGTTAACAAACCAAACTGGTATGGTTGACTGGGTAGATGTAGATAAAGATAAAGTATTTGGTATTTTTACAAGAATTCCTACAAGAGAAGAAGTAGTTATTCCTGTTGAAGAAAGATTAATTGTAGAGTTATATTCTAAATAATAAGTAAGGTAGCATATGAAAAAGTTTGCAGACGCACCGTTTTTACCGACAGAAGTTGAAATAGAAGCTATCAGTGAAACTGAAGCTAAAATATCAGCATATCCATTTGAGAGTGGTTTTGCAATTACTTTAGCTCACCCTTTAAGAAGACTTCTATTAAGTAGCTCAATTGGATACGCTCCAATTGCAGTTAAAATAGAAGGTGCTAATCATGAATTTGATTCATTAAGAGGTATGCTTGAAGATATAGCTATTTTTATTATTAATCTTAAAAATATTAAGTTTAAAATCAATAGTGATGAAGAGCAGGTTATTGCTGAATACTCTTTTGATGGACCAAGAGAGATAAAGGGAGCTGACTTAACTAATGCAGATGTTGAAGTTGTTAGTCCTGAAGCACACCTAGCTACGATTAATAGTGATTGTAATTTAACTTTCTCAATTATTATTCAAAAAGGTATTGGTTATATGCCTTCTGAAGATATTAGAGATATAGTTGGACCTGATTACATTCCTATTGATGCATTTTTCACGCCAGTAAAAAAAGTTGTTTATGATATTGAAAAAATGTTAGTTGAAGATAATCCAAATTTTGAAAAAGCTGTATTTACAGTACAGACAAATGGTCAAATTACACCAATTACTGCTTTTAAAGAAGCAATATCTGTAATGTATTCTCAAATGTCAGTATTCAATAAGGTATTTGATTTATCTGAAGTAACAGTTAATGATTCTGGTGAAGAACCAGTTGAATTAAAAGATTTGATTGTAAAAATTGATGATTTGAATTTAAGTGCTAGAAGTTTTAACTCTTTAGATAGAGCTGGGTTAAAATATTTAGGTGAATTAGTACTTATGAGTGAAGTAGAAGTTAAAAATATCAAAAACCTAGGAAAGAAATCTTTTGATGAAATTTCTGATAAGTTAGAAAGCTTAGGTTTCCCTATTGATAATACACTTCCAGAAAATATTGCGTCGGCTTTAAGAAGAAAGCTTGAACAATTAAAAGTATAGTAGTAAAGGTTTAATATGAGACATAAGCATGGTTATAGAAAGCTAAATAGAACATCTTCTCATAGAAAAGCAATGTTAAAAAATATGGCAATTGCTTTAATTACAAGAGAAAAAGTTGAAACAACTGTTCCAAAAGCAAAAGAATTAAGAAGATATATTGAGAAATTAGTTACTGTATCAAAAAATGCAGACTTAAATACTCACAGACAAGTATTCGCTTCATTACAAGATAAAGAAGCAACTAAAAAATTAATTAATGAAATAGCTCCACAATATGAAACAAGAAATGGTGGATATACTTCAATTGTTAAAACTAGAATTAGAAGAGGTGATGCTACACAAATGGCATTCATCTCATTTGTTAAGTAATTATTAACAAACTTTCACAAAAGGGATAGAAGCTTTGCTTCTGTCCCTTTTTTTATTCCTTAAAAAATAATTTTTTCAACTCCTATTTACTTTACTAGATTTTAATCATTTTTTATATATAATGTGGCGTAATACTATATTTGTAAACAAATTTTAGGAGCAATAATTGATAACTCTAAAAGAAGCACTACAACTTAGTAGTGAGGAAATAAAAGATTTAAGAAAAGATTTAAAAGAAAAGATAAAACAGAGCAATATAGGTGCTTATGTAGAACAATTAACTAATAATGATATTTCTATTTGTGGTGAGGGAATACCTATAGCTATTAAAGATAATATTAATGTAAAAGATTGGGAAATTACTTGCTCTAGTAATATTTTAAAAAATTATATATCGCCATACAATGCAACTGTGATTGATAATCTTATTGAAGCTAAATTAAGTCCATTTGGTAGAACAAACATGGATGAGTTTGCTATGGGAAGTTCAACTGAATCTTCATGTTATGGTAAAACTTTAAATCCTGTTGATAATACAAAAGTTCCAGGGGGAAGTTCTGGTGGTTCTGCTGCTGCTGTTGCAGGTGGAATTGCTATTGCTGCACTTGGAACAGATACTGGTGGAAGTATTAGACAACCAGCAGCTTATTGTGGATGTGTTGGTATGAAACCAACTTATGGAAGAGTTTCAAGATATGGAATTACTGCTTATTCATCTTCTTTAGATCAATGTGGACCAATAACTCAAAATGTTGAAGATGCAGCAATATTATATGATATTATTTCTGGAAATGATCCAATGGATTCAACTTCTGCAAATGTCGAATATCCAAAAGTTAGCCAAAATTTAAATAGTGATAAAAAACTTACAATTGCAGTTATTGAAAACTTTATTGAACAAGCAAGTGATGAAGTAAAAAAAGGTTTTAATAAAGCAGTTGATGCATTAAAAGAGGCTGGTCATACAATTGTTTATAAAAATATGGTAGATACTTCAAAGATTCTATCTTCGTACTATATTGTAGCAACTGCAGAAGCTAGTGCGAATTTAAGTAGATTTGATGGTGTAAGATATGGAAATAGAAAAGGTGATGCAGGTCTAAAAGACATGTATACACAAACAAAATCACAAGGTTTTGGACATGAGGTACAAAAAAGAATTTTATTAGGTTCATTTGTATTAAGTTCTGGATACTATGATGCGTATTATATCAAAGCTCAAAAGGTAAGACATCTTATAAAAGATGAATATGAAACAATTTTTAAAGAAGCAGATTTAATACTTTCTCCAGTATCTCCAACTACAGCTGTAGAGTTTGGAAGTTTTAAAACTTCACTTGATATGTATTTAAGTGATATATATACAATCTCTGTAAACTTAGCGGGACTTCCTGCAATATCATTGCCTGTAGATAAAGATAATAGTGGAATGCCAGTTGGTGTTCAATTAATAGGTAAAGCATATGATGAACAAACTATGTTTGATGGTGCTTTATCTTTAGAAAAATGTGTAAATTATAAGAAATAAATATTATAAAGGGGATATTAAATGAGAATTAGAAAAAAAGCATTAACGTTTGAAGATGTACTTTTAGTACCACAAAAATCAGAAGTTTTACCTAAAGAGGTTTGTTTAGAAACAAAACTAACAAAAAATATTAACTTAAATATCCCATTTGTTAGTGCTGCTATGGATACAGTTACAGAATATAGAGCTGCAATTGCAATGGCTAGACTTGGTGGAATAGGTATCATACATAAAAATATGGATATTGAAACACAAGCATTACAATGTAAAAAAGTTAAAAAAAGTGAATCAGGTATGATTATTGACCCTGTAACAATTGGACCTGAACAAACTTTACAAGATGCAGAAGATATTATGGCTTCATATAAAATCTCAGGTGTTCCTGTTGTAGATGAAAGTAATACTTTATTAGGTATTTTAACAAATAGAGATATGAGATTTACAAAAGATTTTACATTAATAGCAAAAGACAAAATGACAAAAATGCCTCTTATTACTGCAAAAGAGGGTACTACACTTGATGAAGCTGCTGATATTATGCACGCAAATAAAATAGAAAAACTTCCAATTGTTAACGTTAATAATAAACTAATTGGACTTATTACAATTAAAGATATTAATAAAAAAAGAGAATATCCAAATGCAAATAAAGATGAATTTGGAAGATTAAGAGTTGGTGCTGCAATTGGCGTAGGACAAATGGACAGAGCCAAAGCACTTTGTGATGCTGGTGTTGATGTTTTAGTACTTGATTCTGCACATGGACACTCAAAAGGTATTTTAGAAACAGTAAAACAAATCAAAGCTGAACTTGATATTGAAATAATTGCAGGAAATGTTGCAACAGCAGAAGCTACAAGAGATTTAGTTTTAGCTGGTGCTGATGCAGTAAAAGTTGGAATTGGACCTGGTTCAATTTGTACAACTAGAATAGTAGCTGGTGTTGGTGTACCACAAATTTCTGCAATTGATGAGTGTGCTGCTGAGGGTGCTAAACATGGAGTTCCAGTTATTGCTGATGGTGGAATTAAATATTCAGGTGATGTAGCAAAAGCTTTAGCAGTTGGAGCTAGTTCTTGTATGATGGGAAGTGCTTTAGCTGGTACTGATGAAAGCCCTGGTGAAGTTGTACTTTTCCAAGGAAGAAAGTTCAAAACATACAGAGGTATGGGAAGTATTGGAGCTATGGCAAAAGGAAGTAATGATAGATATTTCCAAGAAGGAACAGCTACAGATAAACTTGTACCTGAAGGAATTGAAGGAAGAGTTGCTTATAGAGGAAGTATCTCAGATATTATTCACCAAATGGTAGGTGGACTAAGAGCTTCTATGGGATATGTAGGAAGCGAAAGTATTCCTGTATTTCAAAAGAAAGCAGAGTTTGTAGAAATTACAACAGCAGGACTTAAAGAGTCTCATGTTCATGATGTGACTATTACTAACGAAGCGCCTAACTACCACGTTTAAAAGTGATGTTATAAACATCATCTTTTAAACTTATTCTGCGTTGAAGATTGATTTTTTATTCTCATGTACTATGTGTACACTCCGAGAAAAAATCAATCTTCGCCTTGACTAAATCTAAAATCTAATATTTCTAATATCACTTTTTGATTTCATTGATTTTTCTAAAACTTTTATAATTTATTTTAAAAACCCAAGACGAATTTACAATATCTTAACAATTAAATCATTTAAAAAATTATATTAAATATATAAGTTAGGATAAAATTATTATATATTGTAATATTTTATTAAAATCGTCGTATTTACGGAATTTTGTTTAACTCAATATCATACATTAAAAATGTATTACTATTAAGTAGTTTTATGGGTAATTAATATATAATATATTATTAATGAATGGTTATACGAATATAATATGAACGAAAAATATCGAAAAATAATAAACGAACGTCAGTTAGTTTCTGTGATGAACAAAACTAAGTGGCGAGAATTGTGTCATGATTTTGAAAAGCTCCACTCTCTATACATTAGGGTAAAATACAAACTGATTTCATCTGAAGAAATTTTAGGGTTCAGTGCAGTTTGGTGGAATGAAATCTACGAAGAAAGTTCAGCTATCGAGTGGATAGATTTTAATCCAATAATTTCTAAGTATCGTGGACGTTTAGTCGCGCCAAAAGAAACTGATATGAGTTATGAAATTCTGGCAATTTTAAAGAAGCATGGAATCAAATATTCTATGGAAGGGTCTTACTTTAGGGTTTGGGGATATTTGAACCAACATACAAATCCAGTATTCGTATAAAATAAAATGGTACTAAAAAATGCAAAGATTAATATCTTACTTTCCCTCATTTGAGAAGCCGAGTGTTTATTTATTTTACTTTTTTCAATAAAAAAGTGAATATTTAGAATTTATCTCTCATAATATCTAGTAATTTCTTGCCCATTTTTAACTCCTGATATACTTAATATTTTATTGAAATCGCTATATTTATAGGACTTTATTTAAGTTAATATCATAACATTAAAAATGTAATCCTATTAAGTAATTTTATGGGTAATTAATATATAATGTATTACTAATAAATAGTTATGCTTCAAAAGTATTGCAATCTGACATATTTCTTTAAAAAACCTAAAAATGTTTGTTATACTCCTATAACTTAAGTTAGTACAGGAGTAAAATTATGACAAATCAAGAACTTGGAGCAATGTTGTTATCAACGACATTACCTTCATTTGTTACACTAAGTATGGGTGCTATTATATTTGCATTTGCAATAAAGTTATTATTTGAAGATTCTAGTTTTGAACATCTTAAAATTATGTCAGCTATTATTGCATTAGCTTTTACACTTACTTTTTCAGCAGAGCTATATAAAGCTGAACAGGTCTACGAAATAGATGGAAGAATAATTTCTATCAAAACATCATCGTTGAATGAAACAGAAAAAGAAAACTACATTAAAGAACTTGAAAAAGATATAACATCATTGAAAAATTTAGATGTTAGTATCATTTTGGGTTTAGCAAAATTTATGATTTTAGGAATGATATTTATCATTATTAGAGATATTATTCCTAAAATAATTAGATTTAGAAAGAAAAAGCATAACAAAATCTTGGAAGAAAAACAAGTGGATACTTGCGATAACTCTAGCATTTCAGCCTAAAAAAGCTAGAATGTAATTTGAAGAAATAGGGGTCAGTTGCCACCTTAAAAAAGAAAAAAAATTAATAGCATTACAACCAAATTAGGTTTAGAGTTATTGTTATCACCTCACTCCATAAGTTTCATAAGTTCAAACGTTATATAAAAAAGGAACATAACTTGAATATCGAATATAAACTAAGTCCAAATATCACATCATCAGAATTTATAGAGGTTTTAAAAAACTCAACTCTAAGTAAAAGAAGACCTATTGATGATTTGAAAACAATCAAAGGTATGATTGAAAATGCAGACATAATCGTAACGGCTACAATAGATGAAAAAATTATAGGTGTTGCAAGAGCAGTTACTGATTTTAATTATTGTTGTTACCTATCAGACTTGGCAGTAGATGAGCAATATCAAAAAATGGTATTGGTAAAAAACTCATTTCAAAAGTTCAAGAACAATTAAATGATAAATGTAAAATTATATTGCTCTCAGCACCTGATGCAACAGAGTATTATCCAAAAATTGGATTTACTCAACACAATTCAACTTGGACACTTGGAAGACAAGATAAATTAAACTAAAATGTATATGACAAAGAATAGAAGAATAGGAGTCAGGTGATAACGATAACTTAATAATAGAATAGAAAAATTTTCATAATTCCATTAGAAAATATAATCAAATAATTATTAATAAAAAAGTTTGTTAAAATACTTTTGCTATAATTATTTGAAAATAGGGCTCTGTTGGCAAATTAGGTTTAGGGTTATTGTTATCACCTCGTATCATAATCATATAGCAATTAAGCTATCATATTAAGAGAGTTTTTGAATTAATATATTATGTATCACTAAAGCAATTTATTTTATAAATTAGCTTGTGGGTCAGTTAAATAGTTATACTATAAACTTGAGTGGCAACAAAGTTTTTAAATCTGCATTGTACGAGGTAAAGTTATGTATAACTTATTGTTATATTCACTTAGGAGAATCTTCTCCTAAGCTAACGAACTCTCAAAATTAAATTATGAGGTTCAAGAGATGTATTCTATCGGATTAGATATTTCAAAGTCAACTATTTCTATTTATATTCCAATCAATAATCAATATATTGATATTGAAAATAGTTTAAAAGGATTAAAAAGTTTTTATTCTAAGCTAAAAAAACTTTATAAAAAACAACTAAATAAAATAGTATTTGTTTATGAGCCTACTGGAAATTATTCAATTTTACTTACAAAGTTTTGTTGTAAGAAAGATATTAAATCTTTTATAATAAATCCTAAACAATCTGCTAATTATGCTAAAGCAATAGGTTCAAGAAATAAAAGTGATAAGGTTGATTCTTTTATTCTTTCAAGTGCTATTGTTATTGCAAAAGAGAATGAAATCAAAGTACCAGTTATCAACGACAAACAAGAAACAATAAAAGAACTTATGACATATTATAAGTTTATTGTAAAACAAAGAGTTCAACATAATAATCATTTAGAGTCTATCAAAGTAAAAGATGGAAATTCATATATTATAAAAGATTTAGAAAAATCAATTAAAAAATTAAAACAACAAGAAAAAGATATAATTGATAAGACTTTATCTTTAATTCGTAGTGATTCAAAGCTATCAAATGATTTTAATAATATTAAATCAATAAAAGGTGTTGGGGAGCTAAGTGCTATTGTATTACTTCATCTATTTATTAAATATCCCAATGCAAATCAAAAACAAATTATCTCATTAACTGGATTAGATCCAATCCAAAAAAGTTCTGGTACATCCATAAAAAAATTACCTAAGATTTCCAAAGCTGGTTCAAAAATATATAGAGGAACACTTTTTATGAGTGTACTTTCAGCTATAAGATATAATCCTATATGTACTTATTTTTATGAAAAATTAAAAGAAAAAGGTAAACATTCAACAGTTGCACAAATTGCTGTTATGAGAAAGATTATTCTTATAGCTTTTTCTCTTTATAAAAATAATCAAGTGTTTGATAAAGAAAAATACTTTAAACAAAAAGGAGTTAAATTATGTTAATTTTTATTGTTTTTTAAGGTGGCAACTGACCCCTTAAACTCTGACCCATTTTTAATTCCTGATATACTTAGCATTTTGTTAAATTATTGAGTTTTTTATCTGATATTAATACATTTTGATAAGATATCATATGTATTTGCGATATCTTAACAATTAAATCATTTAAAAGATTATATCAAATATAAAAGTTAAGATAAAAAATATTACATATTGTGATATATTATTTTATATTTTATTAAAATATACCTATTTATAGGATTCTGTCTAACTTAATATCATAACATTAAAAATGTATTCCTATTAAGTAATTTTATGGGTAATTAATATATAATGTATTACTAATAAATAGTTAGGTATGCAGTTATAATATTAACTTAATCAATCTAAAATAATATTTTAGATAATATAATGCCAAAAAAGGTAGATACTCACTAATGACTCAAACAATTTCAAAAAATAAATTTGATTTTAACAATAATAAATTTACATTTATTGATTTATTTGCAGGTATTGGTGGCTTTCATCAAGCAATGTATGAATTAGGTGGCGAATGCGTATTTGCTTCTGAAATAGATACTAATGCCAGAAAAACATACGAATATAATTTTAGTAAACATTCTCCTGATTTATTTAATAATGGATTATTCAATCAAGATATTAAAACTATTATGCCTGAAGAAATACCTGATTTCGATTTGCTATGTGCTGGTTTTCCTTGTCAACCATTTAGTCAAGCAGGTAAAAAGTACGGTTTTGATGATAACCATAAATCAGAAAGAGGAAATCTATTTTTTGATATAGCAGAGATTATCAAAGTTAAACGACCAAAAGCATTCTTTTTAGAGAACGTAAGGGGTTTAGTAAATCATGACAACGGAAATACTTTTAAAACTATTCAGCATATACTTACAGAAGAATTAGACTACTCTTTTTATCATCAAATTGTTAAAGCTTCTGATTATGGATTACCACAATTAAGACCCAGGACTTTTATGATAGGTTTTAGAGATGAAGGACTATTAAGAGGTTTCAATTTTCCACCTAAAATACCTTTAAAATTTAATATGAGCGATGTATGGGGAGGAGAATGTAGTAGAGAAATTGGTTTTACACTTCGTGTAGGTGGTAGAGGTTCTAATATTGAGGATAGAAGAAACTGGGACTCATACTTAGTGGATGGGGAAGTTAAAAGACTATCATTTAAGGAAGCTAAAAAAATTCAGGGATTTCCTGATGATTATCATTTTCCTGTATCTAATACTCAGGCGATGAAACAATTAGGTAATAGTGTTGCTATTGATGCAGTTAAAGCAGTAGGTAGTAATTTAATATCGTATATGAATAATCTTGATAAAAGAGGAAAAACAATGAAAAAGACTAATAACAAAGGGGAATGGACTGAACTATTCGCTTTTATAAAAATATTATTAGAACAAAAATTATTATTATCTGATAAAGATTTAAATTCTACGGGAGACTATTTCAAAGTCAACAAGATAACTACTGAAAATTTGGATTTAGAATTTGTGCCGTTAAGTGATATTAAAATTAAATCTATTAATGCAAAAACCAAAGAAGAAAAAGAGATTGACATCAGTAGTGTTATTACTGATAGTTCAATGAAAAATATTCTTAATAAAATAAAAAATGAAAGCGGAACTTTTGAAATAAGTGATTTTGAAATAATACAAAACACCTTAGGTTTTAGTATTGTAAAAGGTGGTCATAGCTCTCAAAAAGCAGATATTATTTTAGATATAGAGCATAGTACATTTGTTAAAGAAAATGAAGGTTTTGGTATCAAATCATATTTAGGTGCTAAGCCAACTTTGTTAAATGCTTCTGGAAATACAAACTTTATGTTTGAGGTACATGGCTTAGATAATACTAAAGTTAGTGAAATCAACAGAATTTCGACTAAAACTAAACTTAAAGATAGAATAGAAGCTGTTATTAAAAATGGTGGTACATTCCGCTATTTAAAAGCTGAAAAAGATACTATGAATTACAATTTAAAAATGGTCGATAATGTATTACCTGAAATTATAGGTTATTTGTTGATGGCTTTTTATGGAAATAGAATATCTAAGCTATCAGATATAGCAGAACACTTATGTGAAAATACAGATATATTAACTCGTTTAGATGTAGATGATAAAGCTATGTTAATCAATAAGTTAAAAAAGTTTCTTGTTGATATATTATTAGGTTTTTTCGCTGGTACAAAATGGGATGGTTCATATGAAAGCAATGGCACGATAGTCGTTAAAGAAAATGGCGATTTAAGAACATTTCATATAATCAATATGGAAAATTTAAAAGATTACTTATTTGAAAATGTTAAATTAGATACACCATCATCATCAAGACATAAATTTGGAACTATAATTCAGGATAATACAAAGAATTATTTTAAATTAAATTTACAACTTAGATTTTAAGGTAAATACCTAACAAATCATAGGAATCGAACAAGGCTACACTACAAATATACTTAGCTTTTATCTCTTTTTAAGATAGATAGTAATTTCAGCTTCTACTGAGCTATATCGCCTTGTCGCTTAACTCAACCATTATACAAAGGATTAAATATAAAATATTTTGGTAAAAACTACAAAAAACAAACTTGTAAATGTGAATTAAAATCTGCACTAATAACTATTTTATCAGTTGTTATTGGTGGATTAATTACCATCATAGGTAATGTTGTATTAACTAATGGGCAAGTTGATATCAAAAAACAAGAAATACAATTTCAAGAAAAAAAATTAATCTACGAAATAAATCATCAAAATAAAATTAATGTTTATACTGACTTTTTATTTTGGAATGATAAAATTTATAACTTCTTGAATGAAACTCAAGATATCATAGAAATTATTGCAAACTCAAAAGTGGAACTAGATAATGCAATAATACAAAACAATCAAAGCCATGTAGAATCTTTATATATTAAGTTTCATAAAAACTATATAATGTATATTGATAGATTAATAGCAATTAATACTGAACTATCTTCTGTTCAAGAAAAGTTCCAAAAATTACACTACAATATACTTCCATATATTAAAGAGCAAGATAAAAGATTAAGTTTTCAAAATAAATATGACACTTTAATAGCTTATTATTCCCTTTCAACTGAAAACTTAAATGTACTAATAAAAGATATTAATGCTTTTAATAACGCGTTAATTGTTTATAATAAACAAGGAAGAAAGGATTTTTTAAAAACGTCTCTTAATAATTATTTATTACAAGAAGCAGAACTTAAAAAATCACAGAATAATATTAAAGAAATCAATGAAGTTATAACTAAATTTGTAAAGTTTCATAATAAAATGAAAAATACCCTACATAATCTATTGTTTTGACATATAAATCCACAAAACATAGGAAAAAAGCAGGGTCAGTTGCCACCTTAAGTTACAAACTAAAAAATAAACAAGAGGTTTTCTATTCTTTTATTAATTTTTCACTACAATACGAAACTCAAAAATTCAAGGCTAAAAAATGGCAAAAAGTCAAAACAATAACAGTGTAAAAAGTTCAAAAGTTGATTTAGTTAAACTAAGTAGTAACTCTACTCCAAAAGCATTTTCTAAAGACACAGCAGTAAAAGAGCAAGTTGTAAATGCAAGAAAAGCTTCAAGTCAAAACAAAGAAAAAGCAAAGAAAAAAGCTAAAATGGCAAAAAAATCTAGAAAAAAAGCAAGATAGTAGATTGCTATAGTAATATAAGTGAATTTTTCAATAAAATTTATAAAGCTTTTATTAAATTTAAAAATTCGCTATAATGCCTAAAATATAAGGATATATATGCCAAAAGGTAAAAAAACAGTTATTAAAGAAATAAAACTATTAGAAAATGATGAAATTCTAATAAATGGAAGAGAATATGTTATTCTTGAAACAACAAAAGATATTCAAACAGCAAAGACTATGAAGGTATCTTCAAATGGAAATAGAATATTAAGATTTGATGATGAAAATAAAAAAGCTAGAATTGATTTAAAAAGATCAATAGATATTTATAAAATAAATTTTAAAGATGAACAAAGAGCAAAACAGTTTGCTAAAAGCAAAGACAAAAAACTAATCTTAGCAGATGATACTAAAGAGATTATTTCAACTGCAAACTCATCTATACAAGCTCGTTCTATCATCTCTAAATTTCAAGATAAAAAAAGTAAAGATTATGACAAGCAATTAGGTGTAAATACTTTTTATTTATTTGAAGAGTAAACTCTATAACAAATCAAATTACAATATGTAATATTTTTGATACTTTAGTTTTAATTGTTGTATACTTTTATAAATAAAACAGAGGTTACTACAATTAGAAAGAAGGATATGAAAGTGCAAGGTAATATAGAAGTAACATACAAAATAGTAAATAAAAACGATTTAAATTTAACTATTAGTTTAGAAGAACTCTTGAAAAATGAAAAAATAGTAAAAGCTATAAAAAGTGAGTTTGCAAAAGGATATCGAAATATTGATATTAAAACTGATTCAGATTTAAGTGATAAAATCAAAGTTGAAACTATAAAGAAGCATTACTCTTTTAGTGCTTTAAAAGATGATTTTGCAGATATTATTGCTCTTGCTGAAGATCATGCTACAAATAATAAGCTACTAAAAAAAGACTCTTTTGTTGAACTTGTAGATATAAAAACAGTTGAATAGTTTTTTGATTTTAAAAAATAATAATCTCTATTGTTCTTTTAGATTTTATAATAGTCTAACTTTTATAATAGTAAGATTTAGTATATAAATAAGAATTGGAATAATTATGTTAAAAAATAATAAATATATCAATAAAATTAAATATTACTATAAGTTGGCAAAAGAAAAAAAGATTGATAGCTATATGATACTTGCTGGTGCAGCTGGTGTATTACTTGGATTAGTTTGTTCATTACCTATTATAAACAAAATATTTGCTTGGTTTATACTGTTTGGAGTTGTAATAAAACTATATGATTTTTCAGAAGAGATAGAGAGAAATATAGTTCCATATGATTTTAATCGTTTATTGCCACCACCAAAAAAATAATATATTTATGAGTAATTATTTACTCAACTTCCATTGCTATTTTTTCTAGTTGGGATAATGTTTTTTTCTCTAAATATTCAATCTTCTCAATAAGCTTTTTTTGGCTGTGAAATTCATACTTTTTACAAATAGTTTCTATTAGATAGTATTTTGTTTGAGTTTCATCTTCTATTTTTGATTTCTCTTTAGTTTTTGAAATCTCATTTCTTTTTGTTATAACTTTTTTTAAGTACATATCAACTGCTTTTGTATTTAGTTGATTTTCAACTAAAAATATTTTACTAGTTTTAAGTATTTCTTCTATTTTTTGTTTTAATGTGTCAAAATCATAAAAAGTTTTGTCATTTATAAGCTCTTTGATTTTGCTATCAATAAAATCAAGTTCATTATGCGTCATACTTTTCCCTTGTATTATCTTTTGTGTGATTTTAACATATTATAAACTAGGGTTAAATTATAAATATATTTATTAACAAAGATTAAATATTTAATTGTTATCATATTCAAAATATTGTGGAGAGATTATGAAGAATATTTTAGTTATTGGTATGATTATTGTTGCTATTGGTTATATGATTGTTATGATGAAAAATAATTATGACAATGTAAAACAAACAAATGAAAAAATCAATCAGCAAAAGAAAATAAAATAAAAAACTTGAAGTAAAGGAGTTTTATATGGAACGTTGGTTTATTTTAGCGGGTTTAGCTCTTGTTTTAGTAGGATTGATTTTGCGTTTTATTCCAAATGTTTTTAGTTGGTTTGGAAAACTTCCTGGAGATGTACATATAGAAACTGAAAGCACAAAAGTAATGTTTCCTTTAACATCGATGATATTAATAAGTATTGCATTATCTTTAGTAATAAGTCTTATTAATAAATACTAATATGAAAGATATAAAGCTTTACTATGATAAAGATTGTCCTTTTTGTTCAAAGTATGCTACTTTTTTAAAACTAAAAGAAAATCATAAACTAACTATTTATAACGCAAGAGATAATAAAGAGTTGATGAATGATTTTTATAAAAAAGGTTTTGATATCAATAGGGGCTTTATTATTTTGATTGATGATTTAGTTTTGATTCAAGGAAGTGATGCTTTAGCTTATCTTGATAATATTGCAAAAAATAGATTATTTATTTTTAGAAGTTCAAAACTAATGTTTTTTATATATCCTATTTTTAAGTTTTTGAGAAAAATAATACTCTTTTTACTAAGAAAAAATACAAATATTATAAGTTGATTTATAGTTAAGTTAATTTGACTATAATTTATGCCTATTTATAAAATAAAGGAAAATTATCATGAGAATAGCTGTTTTTTGTGGCTCAAGTGTTGGAAATAATGAAAAATATATAGAAGAAATAAAAGCGCTTGGAGAGTTTTTTGCAAAAAATGACATAGAGTTAGTTTATGGTGGTGGTAAAGTAGGACTTATGGGTGCAGTTGCAAATAGTGTTATGCAAAATGGTGGCAAAGTTTATGGTGTTATTCCTGAAAAACTGCAAGAAAAAGAGCTTGCTCATACAGGTATTACAAAACTAAAAGTAGTAAAAGACATGCATGAAAGAAAAGCAGAAATGGCAGCAAATGCAGATGCCTTTATTGCTTTTGCAGGTGGAGCTGGAACTTTAGAAGAGATTTTTGAAGTTTGGACTTGGGCTCAACTTGGATTTCATTCAAAGCCTTGTGTATTTTTTAATATAAATGGATTTTACGATAGTTTATTTGATATGATGGATAACATGGTAAAAGAAGGGTTTTTAAAAGAAGAGTATGTAAATATGCTAATTAAAACAGATGATAAAAAACAGATGTTAAAAGCTATTGAAAACTATAAATCACCAAATCAAAAATGGTAACAAAAAGAGTGAAAAACACTCTTTTTAAATAATAGCTTCACCTTGTGGTGTTGTTCTTACAAGTTCAATTTGAAATGTATCATTTGCTATATTTCTTGGGCTTGTATCTTTATATTTTTTAACTATTTTTCTAATAGTATCTAGCTCTTCTTTTTCAAAAAGTGAACTGTCAAACTCTTCTTCAACTTTGATAAATCTTAATTCTGTATGAGTCTTTTTACTAATTGTTTCAATATCTATATACTCAAGAAGTTCTCTAATTAAAAATAGCATTTCATCTTCTTCATCTAAATCTTCATTGTTTTCAATAATTGTAAAGATTTCTTGCATGATTTTAGGAGTTGGTGCTCTTTTTTCTTTGATATAATCATCTGCAAATATTTTTTCACCATTTTTTTGTAAGTTCTCATAATCAACCAAAAATAAAAGTGTTGAAACTTTCTTTTGATTTATAAATTGTGCATCTTTTTCTAACATATATAGTATAAAGTTTGCAATTTTTGTAATATCAAAACCCATAAATTAGATGTCCTCTTCATGTAGTTGCATCTCTTCTAAAACAGCAAGAATTTCAACCGCTTGTTCTTGTGTTAATTCATCTTTTGCAATTGCTCTTAATGTCTCTTCGAAATATTTTTTTAAATCTTTTAAGTATTGAAGTTCTTCTTTGTCTTCATCATTTTTGATGTTTTTTGATACTTCAATAATAGTTTCATCTAACTCTAAAAGTGCATCATCTTCTAATAAATCTTTTAACTCTTTGATTTTTGCTGTCAAGTTTATTCCTTTGTCTTTTTTTGAAAGTATAACTAAATAAAAATGATAAAACTAGTAAACATTAAACCCAAAACATAACTTTTGCTAAAATTACAATTATATTAGCTAAAATAAGTGCAATAAGATGAAAGTGCTTCATAAAAGCCATTGGTTTTTTTTGTCTAAATTTACAAGATAGTGAATATAAAACTCCAATAGCAATACCCAAAACTAAAAATAGTTTTATCCAAAGTAAAATTTGCATATTTGTTTGAAAATATCCCAATGTAGAGTTTATATATTTTGAAAACATATAACCACCACTTAGTACAAGTAAAAGTACACAAACTGGATAGATTTTTACACCCTTTGTATAAATAGTCTGTTTTATCTCTTCTGCTTTTTGTGTATTGTATTTTTTATCTAAGATATTCAATACAAAAACATCTGCAAAAATAAAACCTACAAAAAAAATAGCACAAAAAACATGAATAATAAGCGCGATGTTATAAGCCATAATAGCCCCTTTATTGATTTTGATAATTATACTTAAAAAGAAAAAAATAAAAATTGATTTTTGTCAACTTCTTTAGATATAATCAATAATCTAATAAAAGGAAGCAACATGGATACTATTTTAAATTACATTAAGATAAATGAAAATATCTCTACATCAGGTCAGCCAACAGAAGATGAGCTTAAAATGATTGCAAATAATGATTTTAAAGTAGTTATTAATCTTGCTTTATCTGACTCATCTTTAGCTTTAGAAAATGAAGATAAGATTGTGAGTGATTTAGGTCTTACTTATATTCATATACCAGTTGATTTCCAAAATCCAGAACTAGAAAATATGAAGATATTTCTAAATATACTAAATGGTTTCGTAAATGAAAAGGTTTGGATACATTGTTCAAAGAACTACCGTGTTACATCATTTATGTATGTTTTTCATAAATACTTTTTAAAAACACCTTTTGAACAAATCGATTTGTCAATGTTTGATTTTTGGACTCCAAATACACAATGGCAAGAATTAATGAAAATCTCTTTTGAAGAGTTACAAGCATAAAATAAAAGTCTCTTTTATGATAGAATTTGGTACAATTTCCACGTTTATAATAAAATAATAATTAAATATACAAAAAATATGGGATATATTTTGAGAATAGAGACAAAAATAGCAAAATTTACTAGCCCTTTGTATCTTGAAAGTGGTAGGATTTTACAATCATATGATATTGCTTATGAAACATATGGAGAATTAAACGAAGACAAATCAAATGTAATAGTAATATGCCATGCATTAGCAGGGAGTCATCACGCAGCAGGAAGATATGCAGATGAAGCTAAGCCTGGTTGGTGGGATAAGTTTATTGGTGATGGAAAGGCTGTGGATACAAGAAAATATTTTGTAATTTGTACAAATAATATTGGTTCATGTTTTGGTTCAACAAGCCCTATGAGTCCAAACTATCCAAGTAAAGAGCCTTATAGATTTAAGTTTCCAGTACTTGCAATTTCAGATATTGTAAAAGCACAAAGAAATCTTTTTGATTCATTGGGGATTTATCATGCAAAAGCAGTAATTGGAGGTTCAATGGGTGGAATGCAAGCATTATGCTATGCGATTGAACATCCTGAGTTTTCAAAAACAATCATACCCTTGGCAACAACTGCATATACAAGACCTTGGGCAATTGCAATAAATAAAATAGCAATGGAAGCTGTAAGACATGACCCTGCATTTAACAACGGTCATTATGATAAAAAAGATTTGATAGCAAATGGACTTCCAGGATTAGCAATAGGAAGAATGGCAGGACTTATAGCATATCTTAGTCCAAACGTATTTAATAAAAAATTTGCAAGAAACTATACACATACAGATGGTTTGTATGAACTTTTTGGACGCTTTGAGGTTGAAAGATATTTAGAATATAACTCTTATAGCTTTCCAAAAATATTTGACCCTTTATCGTATTTGTATATTTGTAAAACAATGAATATATTTGATGTGGGAAGAAACAAAGATAAAATAGAAGACTCTTTTTCTAAAATCAAAGGAAAATTACATCTTATATCATTTTCTGATGATATGCTATTTTTTCCAGAAGAGATGGAAGAGATACATGATATTATGTGCAAAATTGGTAAAAAAAATCAAGTAACATATAAGATGATAGAGAGCCAATCAGGACATGATTCCTTTTTAGTAGAAGTTGAAAAATTTGAAGATTATGTAAAAGATATATTAGAGGAAAAAATATGAATGAAGAAAAACAAGAAGAAAAGTTAGCATTTGAAGAAAAAATCTTAAAAGCAAAAGAGCTTTTAGAAAAACTAAATAGCCAAGATATAACACTGCAAAACTCTATTGAAGTTTATAAATCAGGAGTAAAAGAGCTAGAAGAAGCTCAAAAACTACTTGATGAAGCAAAACTAATATTTACTACAAAAGAGAAAGATAATAACTAAAATTATTATTTAATAAAAACTTAGCTAAACTTTTCCAAGTAAATTTTGGAGAAGTTTATGAAAACTACAATAAAAAACTTAGAAAATATCGATAAACCAAGGGAAAAACTTAAAAAACTAGGTGTTGATGTACTAAAAGATTATGAACTTATGGCTGTACTTTTAGGAAGTGGAGTAAAAGGTAAAGATGTCATAACTTTATCAAAAGAGATAATCAAACTATTTAAATCAGACTTTGAAAATATAAGCTTAGAAACCTTACTTCAAATACATGGCTTAGGAACAGCAAAAGCATGTCAAATAGTAAGTGCAATAAGCTTAAGTAAAAGATACTTAATAAAAAATCAAAATATAAAAATAACAAACTCAAATGATGTATTTGAAGAACTAAAACCATACAAAAACAAACAACAAGAACATTTTTTAACACTATATCTTGATGGAGCAAATCATCTAATAGAAACAAAAGTTATAACAATAGGCACACTAAACCAAAGCTTGGTTCATCCAAGAGAAGTTTTTTCATACGCAATAGAAAAAAGATGTGCAAGTATCATAGTAGCTCACAATCACCCAAGCGGAATACTAAAGTCAAGCAGTTAAGATATAAATGTAACTAAAAGATTAAAAGAATCAGGAAAAATACTAGGAATAGAACTACTTGATCATGTGATATTTACAAAAGATAGCTTTTATAGTTTTCAAGAAGAGGGTGTTTTATGATTATCATATAAAACTGTTTCATTTTATCCAGTACACTACAAATTTTTAGTAAAATATCTACTTTAAAATAATATAATAGGTTTTATAAATATATGACAACTCAAGAGTTAAAAAAATTAGAAGAAAATTTATGGTCAAGTGCTAATCGCTTAAGAGCAACAGGTGGTATTAAATCAGCCGATTATGCTGTACCCGTACTTGGAATTATTTTTTTAAGATTTGCTGATAATAAATATTCACTTTATGAAAAACAGATTATAAAAGAGTTTGAAGAATCAAAAAATACAATAGATCCTTTGCCTGTAGAAAAAATTGCATTAAGAATTTGTGGCTTTTATCTAGGTGAAAAATCAAGATATGATTATCTATTAAATCTTTCCGATTCAAACAGTATTGCCAAAGCTATAAAAGAGGCTATGGAAGATGTCGAGTCGTGGCAAGATGAAAAGTTTCAAGATATACTTCCAAAAGATAACTACTATGCTATAGAAAAAGAGGATAAAACTATCCTTCCTGAACTTTTAAAAACTTTTTCAGATATCCCAAAAGATGCTAGTGGAGATGTTTTTGGAAAGATTTATGAGTATTTTCTAGGTAAGTTTGCATTAAGTGAAGGTCAAAAAGGTGGAGAGTTCTTTACTCCAACTTCAGTGGTAAGATTTATAGTTGAAGTAATAGAGCCATATAGTGGAAAGATATTTGACCCTGCTTGTGGTTCAGGTGGTATGTTTGTCCAATCTGCCAATTTCTTAGATAAAACAAAACATAAAAGAGAAGATATTTATGTATGTGGTCAAGAAAATGAAACATCAACTGTAAAATTAGCAAAGATGAACTTACTAGTAAATAATCTAAGAGGTGAAATAAAAAAAGCAAACTCTTATGAAGAGAACCCCTTTGAGTCTAAAAACAAATTCAACTATGTGATGGCAAATCCTCCTTTTAATATAAAAGGGGTAAAAGAAGCTACAGTAAAAGATGATGATAGATTTAACTTCTATGGATTACCTAAAAACAAGGGTAAAAAAGATGACAAGATAACAGATGCAAACTATCTGTGGATATCTCTTTTTGCTACTTCACTAAATGAGACTGGAAAAGCAGGGTTTGTTATGCCAAACTCTGCAAGTGATGCAAGAAATAGTGAATATGAGATAAGAAAAAAGATAGTTGATAGTGGTATTGTTGATTGTATGGTTACAATTCCATCAAATATGTTTTATACTGTAACTTTACCTGCAACTCTTTGGTTCTTTGATAAAAGTAAGATAAAAACACCAAGAGAGGATAAAATCCTTTTTATAGATGCTAGAAATATTTTCAAACAAATAGATAGAGCACATAGGGAATGGACCCAGGAGCATATTCAAAATTTAAGTACCATAGTAAACTTATACCATGGAAGTGATGAAAAATATAAGAAAAATATCCAAAACTACACTACAAATCTAAAAACAAGTATAAAAGAGTTAGAGCCAATTTTAAATGAGTATAAAAGCTTTTATGATGAAATAGTAAATAAAATTGAAGAGAAAAACTTAGAGCTAAACTATACTACAAATCTTGAAGAAATAAATGAACTTATAAAAGCTATAAAAGAGCAAAACCAAAGCTTGCAAGAGAAACTAAAACCAAGCTTGAAGAAACTAAAGCTTACAAAACAAGTAAAAGAGTTAGACACTAAGCTAGAAATGTGTGAGGAAAAAATCAAAGAGATAAACTACTGGGATGAAAATATTTCATGGCTTCAAACAAATTTCCCAGAAGGAAAATATCAAGATGTAGTAGGACTTTGTAAAGTAGCAAGTAGGGTTGACTATATAGATGAACATGACTACTCACTAAATGCTGGAAGATATGTAGGCGTAGCACTTGAGGATGATAATTTAAGTGAAGATGAGTTTAAAACTCTTATGAAAGAAAAGCATAAAGAGCTACAAAAGTTAAATAGTGAAGCAAATGAGCTTGAAAAACTTATTGATAGTAATTTTTCTAAGGTATTTTAATGACTTGGAATGAAGTTACATTTGGAGATTTAGTTACTTTAAAGCAAGGGTTTGCCTTAAATAGTAAAAGTAAACATTATTTAAGTGATGAAGAAAACGGAATGCCTTTATTAAAAATATCTGATTTGCTTAATAATACAGAAACACTTTTTGTTAAAAAAGAGATTCCAAAACAATTTTTAGTATTTGAAGATGAAATAATTTACAGTCGAACAGGTCAAGTAGGTTATGCGTTTATGGATAAAAAAGGAGTAATATATAATAACTGCTTTAAAGTAATACCTAATGAAGAAAAAATTAATAAAATTTTTTTATATAAGATTTTAAACACAGAAATTATAAGAAATTACGCTCAAACATTAGCTACTGGTACAGCACAGCTTGATTTAAATCATGATGCATTTAAAAGTATTAAAATAAAATTACCACCTTTAGAAATTCAACAAAAAATTGTAAATCTAATTTCAAACTATGATGATCTAATAGAAAACAATAATAAGCGAATAAGACTTTTAGAGAATATGGCAGAAGAGCTTTACAAAGAGTGGTTTGTAAGACTTCGATTTCCAAACTATCAAAACATAAAAATAGAAGATGGAATACCTCAAGGGTGGAAAGAAAAAACAATTAATAAATTATGTGAAGTTACTTCAAGTAAAAGAATATTTTCTAGTGAATATATAGAAAAAGGCATTCCTTTTTTTAGAGGAAAAGAAATTACACTAAAAAGTAATAATAAATCAATAGATGATATTTTATATATTAAACAAGAGAAATATGAAGAGATAAAAAAATCTTTCGGAATTCCAAAAGAAAAAGATATACTATTAACTGCTGTAGGAACTATAGGTTCTATTTATAGTGTAAAAAAAAGTGATGATGAATTTTATTTTAAAGATGGTAATTTAATTTGGTTAAAAAATTTCAATAATGAAGTAGAGTATTTTATATATTATTTTATGAAAAGTGAAGAGATACAAAATAAACTTAAAAATATTTCTATAGGTTCAAGTCAAAAAGCATTAACAATTGATTCTATAAAAAAATAACTGTAATTGTTCCTACAAATGACATAATAATATTATTTAATAAATTAATTGAACCAATATTAAAAGAAATTGAACTTTTACAACAAAAAAACCAAACCCTAAAACAAACAAGAGATTTACTTCTTCCTAGACTTATAAGTGGAAAACTAGATATTGAAAAGCTGGATATAAACTAAAGGAAAAGCCATGGCAAATAATATTATACAAAGTGAAGATAAACTGTATGAAGATGCTATATTCATAATAGATAGTGGTAGAAAAAGAGTCATAGAGTCTGTTTATAATGAAACTACCAATAGTTATTATGCCTTGGGAAAACTTATAGTTGAGATTGAGCAAAATGGTAAACTAAAAGCAACTTATGGGAAAAAAGTGGTTGAAAACCTTTCAAAAAAACTTACTTTAAAATATGGAAAAGGGTTTTCTACATCTACTTTGTGGGATTGTCAGAAGTTTTACAAAAAACTCCAGTCACTGTCTGGAGTTTTGAATTGTCAAAAAATCCAGACAGTGACTGGAGAATTAAGATTTAGATTATCTTTTACACACTATACCTATCTTATGAGACTTGATGATAAAGAGATGAAGTTTTATGAAAGCTATGCAATAGAGCAAAAACTTTCTGTACGAGAGCTTCAAAAAGCAGTACAAAACAATACAATCTTAAGATTAGAAGAAAAAAAACAAGACTCACAAATATCTCAAATAAAACCAAAAGAGATAGTAAAAGACCCATATATTTTAGATTTTTTAGGTTTAGAAGAGATAAAAACAGGTGAAGAAAAAGTTTTAGAAAACAAACTAATAGAGCATCTTGAAAAGTTTTTGTTAGAGCTTGGTCGTGGTTTTGCTTTTGTGGGAAGGCAGTATCGCTTAACCCTTAGTGAAGATAGTTATTTTGCTGATTTAGTATTTTATAATATCCCATTAAAATGTTATGTCATAATAGAGCTAAAAGCTAGAAAACTAAAACATCAAGACTTAGGACAGTTACAGATGTATGTAAACTATTTTGATAGAGAGATTAAAGATGATAATGATAATAAAACAGTAGGTATTTTACTTTGTAATGATAAAAATGAAAAAGTAGTAGAATACACCCTTCCAAAAGAAAATAATCAAATTTTTGCAAGCAAATATAAACTATATTTGCCTACAAAAGAAGAGTTGGTAGAGGAGTTGTCTGGTGAAAGTGATTGATTAAGTTATCTGGAACTACCGGATAACTCTAAATTATAAAAGTTAAATAAACTTAAATAAAGGGTTTAAAATGGCATATATAAACGAAAGTCATATCGAAGATGCAGATATAAAGTTTTTTTTAGAAAATCTAAAATATGACGAGCATATCAATGCTTGGAAGGATGAACTTTTAGGAAGAAGTTCTTTGAAAGAAGTAGTATTTAAAGATAGACTTTCGAATGCTTTAAAAAAACTAAACCCAAATATCCCAAAAGAGTGTTTATATGATGCTATTGAACAAATAACCAAATCAAGAGTAAGTCAAAGTGAAATAGAAGCAAATAGTGAAGTTTATGAGCTTTTAAAAGAAGGGTATTATACAACTTACAAAAACGATGAAGGCAAAGATGAACCTGTGCAGGTCAAGTTCATAGGTTTTGATAAAGATTTTGTTTACAATGAGTTTTTAGTAGTATCACAATTAACTATTGAAAAATTAAGCTCCACAGGAAAAAGAAGACCAGATATACTTTTATATGTAAATGGTTTACCTTTAGTTATGATAGAGCTTAAAAGACCTGATATAAAAGTAAAAACTGGCTATGACAAAAATCTTCAAGATTATAGAGAAGATATACCACAACTTTTTTACTACAATCTTTTTGTTGGTATCTCAAATGGAATTAATACAAGACTTGGAAGTTTCAATGCCCCTTGGGAACACTTCTTTTCTTGGACTAAATTAAAAGATAATGTAGAAGACAAAAACCAAAATACACTTTTAGAGCTTGAAAATAAAAGTATTCATGAAAAGCCAAGGTTATCTTTACAAGTACTTTGTGAAGGATTGTGTAATAAAACAAATCTAATTGACTATTTTGAAAATTTTGTTTTATTTCATAGAAAAAGAGCAAAGATTATTGCAAAAAATCATCAGTTTTTAGGTGTAAATAGAGCAATAGAAAATTTAAAAAATAGTCAAGATACAAAACTTGGTGTATTTTGGCATACACAAGGTAGTGGAAAATCCTACTCTATGATTTTTTTCTCTAAGAAAATAAATAGAAAAGTAGTAGGGAATTGGTCTTTTTTGATTATTACTGATCGAAATGACTTAGACGAACAAATCTTTAAAAATTTTGTTGATACACAAACTATAAATCTCTCAACTGATCAAAACATGAAAAATAATGAATACAGAGCAAAAGGAAAAAGTGGAAAAGATGGAAGTAGGGCTCAATTAGAAGAGGCACTAAGTCAAAATAAAAGCTTTTACTTTTCTACTATCTTTAATTTTGGACTAGATAAAGGAAAAGTTTATAAGGAGAAATCCAATAGAGATGATTGGATAGTTATAGTGGATGAAGCCCATAGAAGTCAATATAAGTCTTTAGGTGAAAATATGAAGATTGCTTTACCAAATGCAAAATTTATAGCCTTTACTGGAACTCCTATTTTACAAAATGGTTTGACCCAACAATGGTTTGGTGAATATGTATCTGAGTATAATTTTGCTCAAAGTATAGAAGATGGTGCAACAGTTCCTTTATACTATAGAAAAAGTGTTCCAAGTGTAGTTTTAGAAAATGAAGACTTAAGTGATGAAGCAATGGAGATTTTAAATCAATATGATTTAAATGAAGAGCAATTAAATAATTTAAATAGTGAATATACAACTCTTTTTCAAGCAGTAAAAAGAGATGATAGACTAGATGAAATAGCAAAACATATAGTAAAACACTTTCCTGATAGACTTGATGTAAGAGATGATGAAGGAAAAAGAAAACCTATGAAAGCTATGGTTATCTCTATTGATAAATTTACAGCAGTAAGGATGTATGACAAAGTACAACTTGCACTTAAAGAAGAAATAAAAGAGCTAACAAGAGCAAAAAACAAGGCAAAAGATGAACAAAAAGAGCATATTCAAAGAAAACTTGATTTTATAAATGAAACAAAAATGGCAGTTGTTGTATCTCTTGAAGGAACAGAAAAACAAGAAAAAGAGAAATTTGCTACACAAGGTCTTGATATAACTGCTCATAGAAAACTTATAAATTATCCAGATGAAGATGGAAGAGATATAGAAGACTATTTTAAAGACGCAAATAATTCATATAGAATAGTATTTGTGACTGCTATGTGGATGACAGGTTTTGATGCACCTAGTGTTTCAACACTATATTTAGATAAACCTATGAAAAACCATACATTAATGCAAACAATAGCAAGAGCTAATAGGGTTTATGAAGCAAAGAAAAATGGGATGATAATTGACTATTTTGGAGTATTTAGAAATCTGAAAAAAGCACTTGGTGATTATGCACAAGGTAGTACTGGTAATGAAAATGAAGAAAATCTTCCTGTAAAAGAATTTTATATGCTAATAAAATTGTTAGAAGAGTCTATAAAAAAATGTAAAACATATCTGAAAGAGTTTGATATAGATGTAGATAAAATACATGAGATAGGTGAAAAAAGTTTTAAAGAAATAGAGCTTTTCAGAGACTATGCAGATATTATTCTTAAAAGTGACGATAGAAGAAAAGAGTTTAATCTTTTTGTAAATACTATTATTTCACTTTATGATTCGGCAAAACCTGAAATATATAATTATCCTGATTTAAAACAAGAAAGAGATTTATTTACATATCTAAAAGAGATAGTAAATAGAAAACTAGACAGAGATGAAGAGATAAGTAAAGCTAGACGTGAGATAGATAAACTCTTAGATAGAAGTGTTTTAGGAAATAAGGATTTAGAAAGTGATACAAAAATTACGATAACTGATTATAGGCAGATAAATCTAGGTGAGATAGATTTTGAAAAGTTAAAAAAAGAGTTCCCTAAAAAAGCCCATAAAAGTATAGAGTTTACAGATTTAAAAGAGTTTATGGAAATAAAGTTAAAGCAAATGACAGCGAGAAATAAAACAAGAGGAATCTTCTTAGAAGATTTTGAAAAAATCATTGATGAATATAATAACGGAAGTATAGAGGTAGAAGAAGCCTATGAAACTCTTATACAACAAATTGAAAAGCTAAATGAAGAAGAAAAAAGATACATAAAAGAAGGCTTTAACAGCGAAGAAGAACTTGAAATATTTGATTTACTTAGAAAAGAAAAGCTTACAAAAGATGAGATTTATAAAGTAAAAAAAGCTGCTAAAAGTTTATTAAAAACTTTAAGTGACAAAAAAAGAGAGTTATTTATAGAGAATTGGTATAAAGATAGACAAAAACAAGAATTAGTAGAAGATACAATAAGAACAATAATGCTTGAAAATCTTCCTCAAAGCTATAAAGATGTATTTGTTAGTAAAAAAAATAAAATTTTTAATCATATTCATAACTTAGCTGAACATGGAGATAAAAGATTTCTAAATGATATGATAAATAATAGTGGTTATAATCCTGAAATTTTTGATTTAACTAATGTTGCTCAACCAAAACCAGAGTATAATAGTCAAGTTTTTTATTGATTTATATCATAAAAATTTAATTTTAATGTGTTATTATTATAAACAAATAATAAAAATAAACTTGACTTATTTAATAAGGATTATAACATGAGTGAGATTCATGAGTTTTTTAACAGACAAATAAAACTTTGGGGTGAACAAACACAAGATAGTTTACAAGATAAAAAAGTAGCTATTATTGGTAGTGGTGGACTTGGATGTTCTTTAGGTATTGCACTTGGTGCTTCTGGTATTGGTGAGTTTGCGCTTGTTGATTTTGATGAGGTTGGTGTTCATAATATACATAGACAAATTGGGTTTAAAGTAGGTGATGATGGAAAGTATAAAGCAGAAGTTTTAAAAGAACTTTTAGAATCAAGATGTCCTTATACAAAAGCAACTGCTTATGTTGAGGGTTTTGATGACTTTGCAAAAAGAGAATTAGAGTTTGATTTAATCATTGATGCAACTGATAACTTACCAACAAGAGCTGCTATAAATGAGTATTGTATAAATCATAAACAACCATGGATTTATGGAACAGTTGAAGAGTTTCATGGTCAAGTTTGTTTTTTCAAAGAAGCATCTTATGAAGCAGTATTTCAAATAAATGACAGAAAACCAAATGGTATTGCTTGTCCTATTGTAATGCATATTGCTTCACTTCAAGCAAATTTAGCTATTAGATACCTAACAGGACTTCCTGTTAAAAAAGATATTTTATACTATTTATCTTTTGATGAAGAGGGTGTTTTAAACACTAAAAAATTCAACCTTCCAAAAAGTTAATTTAGGTTAAATCCTAAGTTAACTTTATATATAAAAATCTTACATAACCAGTTTATAAGCACTATTTAGATATACTTCCCAAATTTTAACTACATTAATGGGGAACTATTTATTATGCCAAAAAGAGAAGATATCAAGACTATTTTACTTATCGGTTCAGGTCCAATTATTATTGGTCAAGCTTGCGAGTTTGACTACTCAGGAACACAAGCTACAAAAACATTAAAAGAGTTAGGTTATAGAGTTGTACTTATTAACTCAAACCCAGCTACAATTATGACTGATCCTGAGTTTGCAGATAGAACATATATTGAACCTATTACAGAAGAGGTTGTTGCAAAGATTATCAAGCAAGAGAATATTGATGCAATTTTACCAACGATGGGTGGGCAAACAGCTCTAAATGTTGCTACTTCTATGTATGATAAAGGTATGCTAGAAGGAATAAAATTCTTAGGTGCAAATCCAGAAGCTATTAAAAAAGGTGAAGATAGACATCTTTTTAATGAAGCAATGATTAAAATTGGAATGGATTTACCAAAAAGTAAAAATGCATATAATCTTGAAGAAGCCATTGAGATTGCAAAAGAGATAGGGTTCCCTGTAATTAGTAGAGCTTCATTTACACTTGCTGGTGGAGGTTCTGGTGTTGCTTATAATATGGAAGAGTTTAAAGCTCTTGCAGCAACAGGAATTGAAGCAAGTCCAATCAATGAAATTGAGATTATGGAATCAATGCTTGGTTGGAAAGAGTATGAAATGGAAGTTATCAGAGATAGAAAAGATAACTGCATTATTGTATGTTCTATTGAAAACTTAGACCCTATGGGAGTTCATACGGGTGATTCTACTACAATTGCACCAGCACTTACTTTAACAGACAAAGAGTATCAAGATATGAGAAATGCATCTTTTGCAATTCTTAGAGAAATTGGAGTTGATACAGGTGGTTCAAATGTACAATTTGCTATCAATCCAGAAACTGGTAGAATGATTGTAATTGAAATGAATCCAAGAGTTTCAAGAAGTTCAGCACTTGCTTCAAAAGCTACTGGTTATCCTATTGCTAAAGTTGCAACTTTACTTGCAGTTGGTTTTACACTTGATGAAATTCAAAATGACATTACAGGAACAACAGCATCTTTTGAGCCAGTAATTGATTATATAGTTACAAAAATTCCACGATTTACTTTTGAAAAATTCCCTAAAGCAGACTCTACACTATCAACAGGAATGAAATCAGTTGGTGAAGTTATGGCTATTGGTAGAACATTTAATGAGTCAATTCAAAAAGCACTTTGCTCTATGGAGACTGGATTAGTAGGATTTGATCCAATTTGTGATGATTTAGAAAAAATCAAAGCAGAAATAAGAAGACCAAACTCTGAAAGATTAAGATACCTAATGGATGGTATGAGACACGGTCTTTCAAATGAAGAGATTTTTGAACTTTGTGCAATTGACCCATGGTATTTAGGTAAATTTAGACAAATTGTAAATATTGAAAAATCAATAAATGAAACAATCTTAACAGATGAGTTAGCAATGAGAAATGTTAAAGCAAATGGATTCTCAGATGCAATGATTGCTAATCTTTTAGAAAAATCAGAAGAAGAAGTTTATGAAGCAAGAAGAGCTATGGATATTCACTTTGAATATAGTGAGGTTGATACTTGTGCTGCTGAGTTTAAAGCACTTACACCTTATCTTTACTCTTCAACAAATGTACATAGCCTACCAAAAATTGAAAAACCAATAAGTGATGAAAAGAAAGTTCTAATTATTGGTGGAGGTCCTAATAGAATAGGGCAAGGTATAGAGTTTGATTATTGTTGTGTGCATGCTTCATTTGCATTAAATGAAATGGGAATTAAAACAATTATGTACAATTGTAACCCTGAAACAGTATCAACAGATTATGATACATCTGATATTTTATATTTTGAGCCAATTGATTTTGAACATGTAAGAAGTGTAATAGAAAATGAAAAACCAGATGGTGTAATAGTACACTTTGGTGGACAAACACCTTTAAAATTAGCAAATGCATTAACAAAAGCAGGTGCAAATATCATAGGTACAACTGCTGAAGTTATTGACTTAGCAGAAGATAGAAAAAAGTTTTCTACATTTGTAGAAAAAGCAGAACTATTACAACCAGAAAATGGAACAGCAGTTGAAGTTGAACAAGCAATTGAAATAGCAGAAAAGATAGGTTATCCAGTACTTGTTAGACCATCATTTGTACTTGGTGGAAGAGGAATGAAAATTGTTTATTCAACTGATGAATTAAAACAATATATGGATGAAGCAGTTTCAGTATCAAATGATGCACCTGTATTAATTGATAAGTTTTTAGATAGAGCGATTGAGTTAGATGTAGATTGTATTTGCGATGGAAAAGAAGTATATATTGGTGGAGTTATGCAACATATCGAAGAAGCAGGTGTTCACTCTGGTGATTCTGCTTGTTCATTACCACCTGTATCAATTAGTGATGAACTTATAAAAGAACTTGAAGATAAAACTAAAAAAATGGCTTTAGAACTTGGAGTTGTTGGTCTTATGAATGTTCAATATGCAATTCATAAAGGACAAATATATCTAATTGAAGTAAATCCAAGAGCATCTAGAACTGTTCCTTTTGTAAGTAAAGCAACAGGTATGCCATTGGCAAAAGTCGCAACTAGAGTTATGTGGGGAGAAAACCTAAGACAAGCTCTTGATGTATATGATAAAAATATAGTTTATGAAGACAATGGTGTATTAAAACCAATATTAAAAGACCATATTGCAGTAAAAGAAGCAGTTTTCCCTTTTACAAAACTTAGTGGTTCTGATATGCTTTTAACTCCTGAGATGAAATCAACAGGTGAAGTAATGGGTATCTCAGATAACTTTGGTGAATCTTATGCAAAAGCACAAAGTGCAGCAAAAAATGACTTACCAACAAGTGGAAAAGTGTTTATTTCATTATGTGATTTAGATAAAGAGTATGCTCCAAGAATTGCACAAGGACTTGTAAATGAAGGCTTTACAATTATAGCAACAGGTGGAACGCACAAGATTATTACTGATGCTGGAATTGAATGTGAGAAAGTTTTAAAAATTAGTGAGGGAAGACCTAATATTAATGATTCTATTACAAATGGTGAAATTGTACTTGCATTAAATACAAGTGATGGAAAAGAGTCTTCAAAAGAAGATGGAAAAAATATAAGAAGAACAGTTTTAAAAACAAACACTCCTTATGCTACAACAGCAGCAGCTGCACTAGCTTGTGTAGAAGCAATGAAGTCACTAAAACAAAAAGATGGAGTTTCAGTTAAGTCTATACAAGACTTCTTAAACGACTAATGAATTCAAAACTAGTATATTTAGTACAAACAGATACAACAGTTGGCTTCTCATCAACAGATGATGAGAAGCTTTCAACTTTAAAAAAACGACCCTCAACACAAAAAATACTTCAAGTAGTAGATAGTTTCACTACGTTAAAACAATTTACAAGAATTCCAAAAAAACATAAAAAACTAATAAGAAAAGCAAAAAAAACTACATTTATTTATCCAAATACACACTCATTTAGAGTTATACCAAAAGATGATAAGTTTTATGATTTTGTAAAAAAGTTTAAAAATATATACTCAACTTCAGCAAATATCACTACAAAAAATTTTGATAAAGAGTTCGCTATTAATAGTGCAGATATAGTAGTTGAAACAAAAGAAGGCTTTAGTGAAACTACATCTTCATCTATTTATTTACTAAAAAAGAGTAAAGTTAGAAAAATTAGATAAAACTAGTAAAAGATTTAAAAAATAATTTAATATTTAAGCAAAGTAAAATTAAATCTAAAATATAATTCAATCTCAATGACCCTGTCGTCTAGTGGCCAAGGACCTCAGGATTTCCTCCTGATGACGCAAGTTCAAATCTTGCTGGGGTCGCCAACCATTTTA